>Ga0160425_1000020_pt1 | contig 298668 bp, 264 predicted proteins | sample BioMet8_FD_108193 | JGI IMG/M metagenome (GOLD analysis project Ga0160425, IMG submission 108193) | Microbial communities from bioreactor (seeded with sewage sludge) at Lawrence Berkeley National Lab, California, USA - Biofuel... | ecosystem: Engineered > Bioreactor > Anaerobic > Unclassified ...
AGCGAGACCGCAGCGAAGCGCAGACAGAAGTGGGGCAGGGGCCCCATGAATTCCGAATGGTTGGCAGGCTTGCGGGAGCAATCCGTGATATTACCTTTGGTGACCACATCATAGTATAATATACATATCGGGATGGCAAGGAGAATATCTTATGTCAGGATGTTTTTTTCCCATACCGGCACGGTCAGGAAAGACAATGCAGCACTTGACCACATTACGGGCTCTTTGCAACCCGCTTCCCCGGAAGAAAAAATGTCTGATCTGAATAAAAGGCATCCCGGATGAAACCAGGAGGAAAAAATGATCAATAAGAATATGCTTGCTTTCGATTACGGCGCCAGCAGCGGAAGGGCAATAAAAGGAATTTACGACGGGAAGAAAATAAGCCTTAAGGAAATCCATCGTTTTTCCAATGACCCGGTAACTGTAAAGGGGACCATGTACTGGGACACACTCAGGCTTTTTTATGAAATGAAGCAGGGACTTCTGAAAGCAAAACTCGACGGAGGGTTTGACAGCCTCGGGATCGATACGTGGGGAGTTGATTTTGGTCTTCTTGATGAAAACGGTGATCTTGTCGGAAATCCGGTTCATTATCGGGATGCCAGGACGAACGGGATGCTGGAAGAGAGTTTCAGGCATATCGATAAGGAATCGTTTTATTCCGTAACCGGAAATCAATTTATGGAAATCAATACAGCTTTCCAGCTGCTCAGCATTCGGTTAAAGCATCCTGAATGGCTGGAGCAGACAGATGTATTTTTATTTACGCCGGATCTGTTTAATTATTTTCTGACCGGGATCAAAAGAGCGGAATATTCCATTGCTTCGACTTCCCAGCTGACGGATGCAAGAGGCAGATGCTGGTCGGATCCGGTTATAAACGCGCTGGGGCTTCCCCGCAGGATATTTCCCGAGATCATAAAAAGCGGGATCAGACTGGGAACGGTTTCTGCAGAGATCCGGGATGAACTTGGACTTGATCCGTTTGATGTGGATGCAATCTGCGGACATGATACGCAATGCGCTCTGGTAAGTGTTCCAACAAAAGAAAAGGATTTTATTTTTATCAGCTGCGGTACATGGTCCCTGTTCGGAACGGAGCTGGATTCACCGGTCATAGATGCCGGCTCCGAGAAATACAATATAACAAACGAGGGTGGATACGGCGGAAAGGTTTCTTTTCTCAAAAATATCATCGGGCTCTGGCTGATCCAGGAGAGCCGGAGACAATGGCAGAGAGAAGGAAGAAATTACGGGTTCGCAGAGCTGGAAAAAATGGCGGCGGAAGAAACTCCTTTTGCTTCATTCATTGATCCGGATGATCCGCAATTTATTCCGGCCGGGGACATCCCGGACAGAATACGGGAATACTGCAAAGGTACATCACAGCCGGTTCCGGACAGCGCAGGCCGGATTGTCCGTTGTATAGATGAAAGCCTTGCCTTCAAATACCGGGACAGTCTGGAACAGATCAGGTCATGTACGGGAAAAGAATATCAGGATATCTATGTTGTCGGCGGCGGGACACAAAGCGAACTGCTCTGTCAGATGACGGCAAATGCCTGCCATTGCAGAGTATATGCCGGACCGGTGGAGGCAACCGTATACGGGAATATTGCCATTCAGCTCATGACATCCGGTGAAATTGAAGGCATTCAACAGGCACGGGAAGTTATAAGCCGCTCGGAAACAATCCGGGTATTCGAACCGCAGAATAAAGATGCATGGGAAGAGGCATACGGAAGGTATCAAAAAGCATCTTTCACGGCATCAGCAAAATAACCAAAACCGGAGACAACTGTTTTAAATTCATTTTTGCGGATTTCGTTCTGCGCAGCGTTTAAGCCGGTTAAAAAAGAACAAAGGACCCGGTTCCGTTTGAAAAGGGTTTTCTCCTGCTTTATAATAGAAGCATATTGAGATGTGGCCGCTAAAAGGAATATCACGGATTGCTCTTTAGGTTCGGGAAGGAAAAAGAAATGGAAACCTTTGAAAAAATAAAATCCGGCATTCCGGAAATGGATACAATTCTGGATTTTTTTCGTCCGGGAGATAACGTTGTTTTTCAGGTTTCCGATCTGAATGATTATTTATTTTTTGTAAAACGTTTTGTGAAAGAAGCAAAACACGATAAAAAAAATCTGATTTATATCCGGTTTGCTATGCACCCGGAACTGGTTCCGGAAAAAGATGCCAGGAAATATACGCTGGACCCGGGGGCCGGTTTTGAAAATTTTACGGTTTCTCTGTATCGCATCATAGAAAGTGAAGGCAGGAATGCTTTCTATGTTTTTGACTGTCTGTCCGAACTTCAGGTGAACTGGGCCGCCGATCTCATGATGGGTAATTTTTTCTGTGTAATATGTCCGTATCTTTTTTCTTTGGATACGGTCGCTTTTTTCCCCATCATTCGGGGAAACCATTCCTATAAAACCGTTGCCCGTATCCGGGAAACCACTCAGATTTTTCTGGACGTCTATTCTTTCGGCAGAAATTCATCCGATAACAGGATCTATCTTCATCCGGTGAAGGCACAGGGAAGGTATTCCCCGAAGATGTTTATGCCGCATTCTGTGGACAGAAAGACCGGAGAGTTCAAACCGCTGTACGATGCCGCCGGCGTAAACCATTATTACGCGGTGGTCCGGAAGGAAGAAGCCCATGAGAATCTGAATCTGGACAGCTGGGAGCGGTTTTTTCTTAAAAGCAAAAAAGCACCCCAGAAAGAGAACAAGATAATCTGTGACTCTTTTTGCCGGATGCTGATCGGTGAAGATAAAAAACTGTGCCGCCTGTTCGAAAAATATTTTACAAGAGAGGATTATTTCCAGATCAGGGACCGCATGATCGGAACGGGAAGGATAGGAGGGAAATCCTGCGGGATATTGCTTTCCCGAAAAATGATATCCGTAAAGCTGCCTGATCTGTACAGCCGCTTGGAATCGCATGATTCCTTTTATATCGGGAATCATGTATTCTATACTTTTCTTGTGGTTAACGATTTGTGGAAACTCAGGATCCTTCAAAGGAAAAACGGTGAATTTGATTATAAGGCCGCATCGGAACTTGCCGGAAAAATCATGGAAGGAACGTTCCCGGATTCCATCCGTCAGAAGTTTGCCCGTGTTCTTGAATATTACGGGCAGGTCCCCCTTGTTATCCGTTCCTCAAGTCTGCTCGAAGACAGTTTTGGAAATGCTTTTGCCGGAAAATATGAATCGGTATTCTGCATAAACGGAGGAACACCGGAGAACAGGCTTCAGGATTTTGAAAATGCCGTTAAAAAAGTATACGCAAGCACCATGAACCCGGATGCATTGCGGTACCGTGAAAAAAGAGGACTGAAAGACAGGGATGAGCAGATGTCCGTTCTGGTACAGAGGGTATCCGGTTCCGTTGTATCCATGATGTCGGAAAAAGGAGAACGGACTGAACTCTTTTATCCGTCCGCATCAGGAGTCGGATATTCCGAAGATCCCTGGAACTGGGACAGATCCATAGATGTCCGGCGCGGCATGCTGAGAATGGTGGCGGGTCTTGCCACAAGAGCCGTACAGAGAACAGGAACGGACTATCCCCGCATCATTCATATAGACAGGCCCTCCAAAACCACGCTGGTGACACAGAATGAAAAGGTGAATTTTTCTCAGCATTATGTGGATGTGCTGAATCTGAAAAAGAACTGTCTTGAAAGTATCCCGATCAAAAAAATCATGGAGCAGTCGGAATCCTATTATGTAGGTGCGGTTTCGGATCGTGATACCGAAGTAGAGGAAAAACTTTACAAACTCGGGAAACAGGAAAAAATGTACTACGGGACCTGCCGCGGTTTTGCCGAAAATAAAGAATTCCTGCATGACATGGAAATGATTTTGAAAACACTTGAAAAAGAATACGGTTATCCGGTGGATATCGAGTTCACAGTCAATCTTTTTCCGGCAGAAAAAGAAGGAGAAATCACATTCCTTATCTGTATTCTGCAGTGCAGACCTCTTTCTTTTTTGAACAGTCCGAGAATGCTTAAACTTCCGGATAAAAAGCATACAGAAATTCTGTTTTCCGCTGCCGGTGTCTCCATGGGGGTATCTCAGTGCCGAAAGATCGAAATAGTGGTCTATATCGATTCCCGGATGTACAAGGACCTGCCGTACCGGAACAAAGCAGAGGTCGGGAAAGAAATCATGGATTTGAATGAATCCTTCGGGGGGGACGGAAAATCCCTGATGCTGATCAGTCCGGGAAGAGTCGGGACGTCTTCACCGGAGCTTGGGGTTCCGTTAAGGTTTGCAGATCTTTCCAATTTTTCTGCCATTATTGAATATGATGATGCAGAGAACGGCTTTCAGCCGGAACTTTCCTTTGGAAGTCATCTCTTTCAGGACTTTGTGGAATCAGGGATTTTTTATACAGCACTGTTTTCTGGGGGTATGAAGCCCGCCGTATTAAAAAAGGAGACATTGTTCGGGGGAAATATTCCGCAGCGGGTTGTGTCTGTATACGATGTTTCCGTGAGAGGCCTGACACTGTGGTATGATATGGTAAGCGGTAAGGTGCTCTGCGGATATCCGATAAAATAAAATTTTCTTAATTTGCAATTATTTTTGCGGTGAGATATGATAAAAAAGATAACGGAAAGGAGATTATTTATGGAAAACAATCAACAGAGTAATTTCGGACAGGGAGAAAATAACAGGCCGGATCAGGACCTTCCCGGTTCCCAGCTCATGAATGTCTGTTCCATTCTCATGATTATTTTTGCTGTGGCAGGGATTATTGCAGCGGTGGTCAGTCTTTTCGGTTCCATGTTTGCAGCATTTATGTTGGGACCGCTGCTTATTGTGGCCATTCTCGGGGTAATGTTTTCTCTTGCCTATGCGATTCTTTCCCTGATGGCGGGGCTTTCGGGCCATAAGAATCGCTGGAATGCATCAGCAGCATCCACTTTGATGTCCTATGGAATTTTGATTTGTGCCTTTGAGATACTTGGCTTTATTTTTAACTCCATAGCAAGATCCAGATTTTCATTTTGGAGTTTGATTTTCAGCCTGATCATTCCGGGACTTTATCTGTACGCCGCCTATCAGATGCAGAAGACTACCGGACAGCAATATCATTTTGGTTTTCAGAAGGCAGTGGATGAAGTAAAGCAGGGAATGAACGACATGAATCAGGATATTCATAACATGACATCAAAACAGCAGAACTATCAGCAGCAGCCGCCGCAGAATTACCAGCAGCCGCCGCAGAATTACCAGCAGCCGCCGCAGAACTACCAGCAGGCGCCGCAGAATTACCAGCAGCCGCCGCAGAATTACCAGCAGCCGCAGCAGAATTACCAGCAGCCGCCGCAGAACTACCAGCAGGCGCCGCAGAACTACCAGCAGGCACAGCAGAATTATCAGCCGCCGCAGCAGACTATGACTCAGGAAAATTCAACGACAGGGGCAGTGCCGGTACAGACAGCACAGCAGGTGGAAATACCGGTTCCGCAGGCCGAAGCAACAGCGGCAGAAACAACAGTACAGACAGCACAGCAGGCGGAGGCAGAAACGGCAAAAGGGTATCAGGCGTTTTCCTCCGGTTCGATTGCATCATCCGCGATTTGGACCTGCCCCGGCTGCGGAAAGATCGGAAATACCGGGAAATTCTGCAGTCAGTGCGGAACGAAAAAACCGGAATAGGTCAGAACATGTGTACAGACAGACTCCCGGATTTTCTCCGGGAGTCTTTTATTCGAAGAGAGAAAAAATTCACTCCCGGAAAATCGGGAAAAAGAACAAGGCCCTTTCTACAGGTAAAGTGGCTTATGAGACAGGAAAAATATGACCGGGGAAACACACTGACCCTGAATGAGATCAACGGGCAAATAATCCGGACAGGAGAATGAGATGAAAATAGGACTTGTTACAGACAGCCTCAAGGATCAATCATTTGAAGAAATGCTGAAGACCTGTAAAAAAATGGGTATTGAACAGATAGAACTCGGAGTAGGCAACTGGTCACCGGCACCGCATGTCAATCTGGATGAATGGATAGAAAGTGAAAACAAGCGGAATGAAATCAAGTCTATGCTCCAGGAATATGATATTTCCATTTCGGCATTCAACTGCTCCGGAAATCCGCTTGCACCCGGTGACAGGGGAAGGCGTGAAGACGAAGTGACGAGGAAATGCTTTCAGCTCAGCTCCCTGTTTGGACTGGATACCGTCGTTATGATGTCGGGGCTGCCTGCCGGAGGGCCGGAAGATAGATATCCGAATTGGGTTGTTACGTCGTGGCCCCCTGAAACACAGGAAATACTGGATTATCAGTGGAATAAAGTTGCCATACCGTACTGGAAAAAACTTGTCGGGGAAGCTAAAAAATACGGTGTGAAGAAACTTGCACTGGAGCCTCACGGATGTCAACTGGTACATGATGTCGAAAACTTTTATCGTTTGCGGGAAGCCTGCGGAAATGATGCAGCGATCGGTTTTAATCTGGACCCGTCGCACCTGTTTTGGCAGGGGGCGGATCCGATTGCGGCTGCAAGAAAACTTAAAGAAGCAATCTATCATGTTCATATCAAAGATATCCGGGTAGAAATGCCTTCCGCAGTCAATACAATGCTCGATGGAAAAGATGTCCATGAATATGCAAGACGGTCATGGAATTTTGTTATACCGGGATTCGGTCATGACGCACACTGGTGGAGTAAATTTATTATTACGCTGAAAATGACAGGTTATGACGGAACGCTTTCCATAGAACATGAAGATTACACCATGGAGACCATCCCGGCAATTCAAAAGACGGTGAATTTATTAAAATCAATCATCTGACAGTTCGATATAAGGAGAAAAGCATGGAGAATCTGAAAATCGGTGTGGTGGGAACAGGAGCAATCGGAAGAGAACATATACGAAGACTCAGTGAAAAAGTATCCGGCTGCCGTATTGCTGCGGTCTCGGACATCAATGAAACGGCAGCCGGAGAAGTCGCGGAAAAGTACGGCGCGGAATTCTATAAGGATAGCAATGAGCTGATCCGATCCAAAGATGTAGATGCGATTGTGATTACAGCCGGAGATCCCGCACATGCATCGCTTTGTATTGCAGGTCTCCATGCAGGAAAGTTCATCTTTTGTGAGAAGCCTTTGGCAACGGAGGTTCCCGAATGTGAGAAAATAGTACAGGAGGAACAGAAATGCGGGAAACGTCTTCTGCAGGTTGGATTTATGCGAAGATATGACCCGGGATATGTGGAAATGAAAAGACTGATCCGGAACGGATCGATAGGAACTCCGCTGATGGTTCATGCCTGTCACCGCAATATGACCCATGCTCCTTCCATGAACTCGGATCTTTCCATCAGGAATTCCGGTATCCATGAGATTGATATCATGCGCTGGCTGCTGGAGGAAGACTACGATTCCTGCGATGTTATTATTCCGAAGCATAATTCCCATGCGGATCCGGACATGCAGGATCCCCAGATCATGCGTTTGAGAACAAAATCGGGAGTGGAAATCGATGTTGAGATCGCACAGAACTCCGGCTACGGCTATGATATCCAGTGTGAAGTAGTCGGAGAACTCGGAACGATCAAGCTTCCTGATCCTGCGAAAGTTGATAAAAAAATAAAAGGAGTCCATTTCGTCGATGTCAATCCGGATTGGGAATCCAGATTTTCAGAAGCGTATGAAATAGAACTTGCAAAGTGGGTCGATGAAGTCAAAACGGGTAAAGTTACCGGACCATCTGCCTGGGACGGATATATGGCGTGCCTTGCTGCCGATACTTTGAGCAGGAGCAGGGTGGACGGAGAACGGAAGAAAATCATCATACCGGAGAAGCCGGCATTGTATATTTAAGATCTTTTTCGGTGGGATAAAGCGTTATACGCCAAAAATTCTTGAAATGAATGATACATATTTCAAGAGAATACTGCCGGTTTCACTTTCGTATACTGTTTGTTTTGCAAGGCCGATATCATCGGTAATGATATTGTCCACATTAAGCCGTATCATTTTTTTCATGGCATCCTGTGTGTTTACGGTCCAGACAAAAATTTCCTTTCCCTCGTTGTGGACTCTGGAGATCAGACTTTTGGTGGCAAAAGGAGACTGGATACTGAAACCGTCCGCGTATTGCAGAAGCGTGATATTGCCGGCGGCTACGCTCATGACGTAAATGGTACGGACTTCGCTGCTGTATTCTTTGACTTCCTGCAGAATGCTGTATTTTTGAGAGGTTATAACGCAGTTGTTCTGAAAATGATGGTTCAGGATCTCACTTACCACAATCGGAACAAAATCGGTTTCATGACCTGTGGGCTTCAGTTCAATATTCAGGTTGATATGCCTGGATTCCGCAAAATCCAAAACCTCATTCAGAGTGGAAATTCTCTGGTCGGAAAATTCGGGGGAAAAAAAGGACCCGACGTCTACATCTTTCAGCTCTGCATAAGTAACATCCCATATATTTCTGTTCACTCCGGCAGTCCGGCTCAGATTGGAGTCATGCATGACAACGGGAATGCCGTCCTTTGTAAGCTGTATATCAAGCTCAATCCAGTCGGCTTTTTCATCTGCCGCCTTTTCAAAAGCGATCATGGTATTCTCGGGATATTCCCGCGATGCACCCCTGTGAGCGGAAATGGCCGGAGAAGTGACATTCTCAATGTTAAAGATCATTTTTTGATTCAGCGAGAAATAGGAGAACAGGCCGATAAGTCCGACACAGCAGACAAGGAGCAGCACAGCTGCCGGTTTTTTATATACGGAAACAGCAGAGGTTTTTGCCTTTGTCTGAAGGGGAAGGATTTTTTCGCCCGTTCGTTCCTTGTGCCGGTAAAACAGGACACTGATGCAGGTGAAAACGATGGGGACGGAGAGACAAAAATATGCGGCCAGCAAAATGCTTATCATAAGAATGATGATGCCGAGGACAATAGAATAAAGTACCGACCCTGCCTGAAACAATTTGGCGAGCAGACCGATCATCAGGATTATCACACCGGCTGCGGCGTAAAAAACAGCCATGCACAGAAGCTGCAGAAGCAGCAGGGAAAAGAAATCCTGAATCCATTTTCCCTTATTCAGGCGATGACTTGCCTTTGCCGCTTCACGAAAGGAACAGCCCTCCAGCGTGTAGTAATGGAAGCAGTAAAGCCTCCGGAATAAGAAGACCGCCATGACCAGGATCAGCACGATCGTAAGTACGGACAGCATTCTGCTGTTTTTTACATAGCCGGCAATAAAACCGGGTGCAGAGAATGAGCTGAAAAGACTTGAAACGGCACCAAGATCCGCAATCAGGGCCGCAGACAGGACAAACAGGGAAAACATAAAATTCCGGGGCTGAAAAATGCGCATGGAATTTCGCCAGGCGAAGTCGGCTGCTGTCAGAAAACCGATCTTCTTTTTTTTGTAAGAGGCATCAATCACGCAGATAACAGCGCTGATATCAATGACGGAAAAAAAAGTAAGCAGAAGGATCAGTAAAAAAAGAATCAGAATTGTGATTGGATTGACCGCATAGGAAACAATATTGTCCGCGGTCAGGTAGCTGTGCCCGGTAAGAAAGAGGGACAGCTTAAACAAAAGCAATGCGGCAGGAATAAAAAAGGCAACAGAAAACAGTTTATACAGTATTTCAAATTTGAATAAGGCGTCCAGGTTAAAGCGAAGCAGCGCCATTACTTTACGAAATTTCTCGGCCTTCATCTGTGCATGCCTTCTTTCAATTCCATCATACTCGACTGTACAGAAAATGAAACAGGTTCCGCTAAAAATCCTTTACAAATTCTCTGCAAATCAAAATTCCGTCGGCTGCCGAAGGAGCGGGGAGAAGACAAATGTAAAAAAGTTCAAATAAAGAGCTGCTATAAGCGTGTTCACATTTATTGACAAGGCGTTATTCTTACGATAAAATAACAGTACGAAATCAAATATTCTGTTTGGAGCTTTAATGGGGAAAAAGCCGGTAAGACGCTGCCTGACGTCACCGGCTTTTTAGTTATATCAGGACAATATCCATATTTATTCAGCTTTTTCTCCAGATGTGAACCGGATAATATGGGAAACGATGCAAGGATCAGGATCAACAACAGATGGGTTCCGGCTTCAGAAAAAATGGGCAAAAAAGGAGAAGTGACATGTATCATAAATCGGATTTTGAGCCGAACAGGGATGAAATGCTTCATATTCTGGACAAGACGATCGGTTTCCTCAACAGAATGGAAGCCATACCGTTGGCTGATGCAGACAGAAGGATTGTATCGGAGCCGTTGACAGCTCCTTATAATCTGCCGAATAAACCGGCAAGCGGGATGGACGGGATTGCGGTACGCTATGACGATGCTGCCGCCGCAGCGACCGGTCCGTTAAACTGGAAAGAAGGAACGGAATATGAATACAGCAATACCGGAGTTGCAATCCCGGATGCATATGATACCGTGATCCGGATTGAAAATGTGGAAAAAGATTCAGATGGTAAAATTTCAATCACTGAAAAGCCGGAGAAGAAAGGTGAAAATGTCCATCCGACAGGAAGCCAGTTAAGAAAAGGCGAGGTCATCATTGAAAAAGGTGAAATGCTGAATCCTGCCAAGATCGGGCTGCTGACATCAGCCGGAATTACCTGTGTACCCGTGTATGAAAAACCGCACGTGATCTTTATCCCGACGGGAGATGAACTGGTCACTGCCGGCGGCAAGGTACCTGACGGAGCAAATGTTGAATCGAACGGTGCCATGGTCCTTGCCATGCTGAAGAGGTTTGGCTGCATCCCTTCTGCCATGCCTGTGATTCCGGATGAACCAGAAGCCATAAAAGAAGCTGTAAAAAAGGCTGTCGGACAGGCGGACCTTGTCATAATCGGTGCCGGTTCATCCAAGGGGAGCAAAGATTATACGATGGATGTCCTGGAGGAACTCGGACAGGTGAAAGTGCAGGAACTCAGAGTGGCTCCCGGAAAGCATAATTCGCTCACATTGGTTGGGAATATTCCTGTTATGGGAATACCGGGACCTCCCACCGGAGCACAGCTGATCTGCGAATATTATGTGCAGGCTGCCGTTCAGATCATGATGACGGGAAAACGGAGAGAACCGCTCCGGATAAAGGCTGTATTGGATACGGATATAAAAGGAAAATGGATCGATTTCATGCAGTCGGTCGATTTATATTGGAATAAGGATATCCTGTATGCAAGGCCGATATCCATGCAGGGCGGTACGAGAGCAACAGGCCGCAATGCATTTATGCAGATTCTGTATTGTGAAAAGGCACGCGATTATTCTGCCGGAGAATCGGTCAAAATAGAATTCCCGGTCGGTACCGATACGTAACAGGCAGAAGCGGGGGGATGAAATAATGGATTTTTTAAGAGACACGCAAAAAAAAATCGAAGGTATCTTGGGAGATCAACTGGATGATATCCTGGTTGAACGTGCTGTCCTGGGACTGTTTTTTTCGGGAGTCAAACTTTCAACCGGACAGGGCGGACTCTGTTTTACACCGATAAAGGAAATGCCACAGGCTGTATGCTGCCCCAGTTCTGCAAAGGCAATGCCTCTGTCCGGACATCTCTCCGGGAGACCGGTACGTGCCTATCTGGATGATATTTATTGTGAGAACATTCTGCGTCGGACACTTGGCATTGCCGCATTAAATGCGCTTAGTCTTTTGTACTGGGAAAAGAGTCCTCCGGATGATTATGAAATCTGCATGGGTATGGATGCTTTTGACACGGTAGATGTCAAAAGATATAAGAAGCCGGTCGTAATTGGGGCTCTTGTGCCTATGCTGAAAAAACTGATCGCTGCCGATGCGGATTTTCATGTATTGGAACAGGATCCGAGAACTTTGAAACCTTATGAAATGAAATACTATGTGCCGGCGGATCAGGCGGTGACCTGCATCCCTGATGCGGATCTGCTGGTTATTACAGGTGTTACAATCCTTAACAATACGCTCCCCGATATTTTAAAGGTGGCAAAACCGGATGCAGAAGTCATTGTTACCGGTCCTACGGCAAGCATGCTCCCGGATGTCTTTTTCAGGCATGGGGTCACAACATTCGGCGGGATTCAGGTGACAAAGCCGGATGAACTTCTGGATATTATCAGTGAAGGCGGGTCCGGCTATCATTTTTTCGGGAAATATGCGGAAAGAACGGTCATTCGGAAAAAATAAAAAAATTCTGCTTTATCAGCATCGGGGAGTGCATGATGAATGAAATAAAAGACTTGTCAAGACTTCAGGATTTAACAAATGAGTATGCTTCGAAGCATCATATAAAACCGGGAATCGTAAGATGTTTGATCTGTACGGAACAGTGGATCATTGTTACAACAGATGAATCGGCAGGCATGGGGTTTCATCTCTGTACTGACCATTATGCTGAAATCGAAAAAAGGCTCAGGGAATTTCAACCTTTTACAGGGAAACCGATAAGTCATCTTTTGAAAAAAGTATTGGAAGGAGAAAATGATATTTTTCATAGGGCACTTGCCATGGCAGCCATAAATTGTGTTGCCTGTCATTTTGATGATATTTTTCAGGAGAGTTGTCTTAATCCATGTAAATTTATGACGGAACCATTTAGTTTTCTGCAGAGTGATGATGTAGTTACTGTTGTAGGACATGGAAATTATGGGGGTATGATTGATAAGATATATGAAAAATGCAGAGAGTATCACGTCATAGAGAAAAAAGATTTTCACTGTTTCCAAAATTATATTATTGGAGAAAAACAGGAAAAAATATATCCGGATCATATTTTTTTTCATGACAATACAGAAGAAGATATGGTCATACCCAAATCAGATATCGTGATTCTTACCGGATCAACACTTGTGAATGACACGTATTCCGAATTGATTCGGAAGGCCGTAAACGCAAGAATCATCGCTATGTTCGGCCCGACTGCCCAAGGTGCAATATGCTGTCTGAAAGAAATTGGATTAAATTATGTATATTCCGGCAGAATCAGCTCCCTGAATGGCCTGTATCAGGCAGTCATGCATAGAGGTAGAAGCTGCAGCGTACAGAGAAAAGACTATATGAAATTTTATATGCAAAATATAAATTAGCCATAAAAAACAAGGTTCAAGGAGGATATTAATATGAATCGGTATTACGGGAAAAGGATCATGGCTGTTGTGTTGCTTTTGGCTTTATTAAGTACTGCTTGCGGATCAGCCACAGGGAAAACAGAACCATTGACAACATCATCGGGAATGGAAACAACAAAAAGTTCAATAAAGACAGAAACAACAACGGCTGCTGCTTCAACGGTTGCAAATCCTGTTGAATCAACGGCAGAGAAACTCAATACAATAACAGTTACGGATGCGGGCGGCAAACAGGTAACACTTCCCCAAAATGTAAAGAGTATTGTTGTCTGTTGCTATGGAGGGGTGACACACGAACTGGCGGCTCTGGGCGTACAGGATAAAATCGTAGCACAGCCGGATATGAAAAAATTTCCGGTTCTTGCTTCTATGTATCCTGAATTTAATGGACTTCCATTTGTCGGAAGTTTTGATGATGTAAATGTTGAAGAGATTTTGAAACTGAAACCTGATGTTGTTATCAATAGTGTAACTTCTAATAAGGGAAATGGGGCATTGGAAAATGCCGGTATTACTGTTTTGCAGGCATTGACAGGTAAAGGAAATGTTGAAAAGGTAAAAACGGAGTTTTCTACAATGGGCAAAGCCTTCGGTAATCCGGAACAGGCAGAAAAGCTTATTGGATATTGGAAAGAAAAAATAGATATATTACAGAAAATAGAATCAGAAATTACGAAGAAGAAAAAGGTATATTATATGCTTGGAGCGGAAACGCACACGAATGGTCCCGGCTGGTGGGGTGATGATTTTATTCAAACTGCCGGTGGAATTAATGCAGCAGCAGATCTGAAGGATGGACGCGATACCTCAATTGAGCAAGTTGTTAAATGGAATCCGGATGTGATCATTCTCAGCGAAAATGAAGGAAAGTATATGGCGGTCAATGATATTCTCGGAGATTCACAGCTGCAGAATATCAATGCAATTAAAAATAAACAGGTCTATGAAGTTCCAATCGGGACATTCTGGTGGGATCGTCCTTCACCGGAGTCTGTCCTTGGGTTTATGTGGCTGGCCAAAACACTATATCCGGAGGAAACAAAAAATATTGATTTAAAAAAAGAGACTTCTGATTTCTATAAAACATTTTTTAATCATGATTTGTCTGATGCCGAATATGAGGCATTTCTTAATCCTGTAAGATGAAAAAAAATGCACATGAAATTTTAAAAGGCGACAGAACGAGACATTTGAAAATTTTTTTGGTTTTATTTTTTTCCCTTTTGCTAACGGCCATTCTGTCGCTTTATATTGGAAGATACAGGGATAATTCAGGGCAAACATTAAAATTATTGTTTTCAAAATTGCTGCCTCTCAAAAAAACATGGGAAGATACCTTTGAAACCGTTATTTTTAAAATTCGGCTTCCAAGAATTATCGCGGCAATCATGGTAGGAGGAAGCCTTTCTGTTGCCGGGACAGCTTATCAGAGTGTTTTTAAGAATCCGCTCGTTTCTCCTGATATTCTCGGAGCTTCCTCAGGAGCTGCTTTTGGAGCAGCACTTTCAATTTATCTGGATTTGAATGCTACATTGGTTCAGACAATCAGTTTTTGCTTCAGTATTGGTGCAGTCTTTTTTGCGTACATGATTGGAAAGAAGATAAAACGAGATGCTACCTTGTCGCTTATCCTTGCCGGGATTCTTGTAGGATCTCTTAACTCTGCTTTGGTTTCCTTGCTTAAATTTACGGCAGATCCTAATAATAAACTTCCTGCGATTACTTTCTGGCTTCTTGGAAGTTTATCTACGATAAAGATGGGAGATCTGAAATATATCTGGATCCCCATGCTGATTGGGCTTGTCCCGTTACTCTTCCTGCGATGGAAAATCAATGTTCTTTCCATCGGGGATACGGATGCAAAGGCTCTGGGAATTAATTTAAAGATGGTTAGGGCTGAAGTGATTTTTTGTGCAACATTGCTTACTGCAGCAGCAGTATCCGTATCGGGACTCGTTGGATGGGTAGGTCTTGTTGTACCAAATTTATGCAGACAAATTACGGGATCAGACAACAGAATACTGATTCCTTCTTCTGCAATGCTTGGTGCTATTTTTTTATTGGTTGTCGATAATGTGGCCAGGAGCCTTTGCCTGCTTGAAATTCCGCTTGGTGTTCTTACAGCGATACTGGGGGCGCCTTTTTTTGCGGTACTGGCCATAAGCCGGGGTGAAAAGTTGTGACGATGGAATGTGTTGACCTATCATGCGGGTATAATAAAACAGCGGTACTTGAACAAATTAATTTTTCTGTAAATGAAGGAGAAATTCTTTGTGTTCTTGGTGCAAACGGAGAGGGTAAATCGACATTGTTTAAAACTCTCCTGGGTCTGATTCCCGCTATAAAAGGACAAATCAGGATAGACGATGAGAATACGTTAAACTGGAGTAGCAGGAAATTGGCAAAATATATTGGATACATACCTCAAACTCTTTCAACTTCATTTTCCTATACAGTCAGAGATATGATTTTGATGGGAAGAACAGCATATTTGAAGCCACTGTCAAATCCGAATGAAAGCGATATGGATATTGTATTAAAAGTAATGGAAGAGATGAATATCGAAGAACTTTCAGATAAAAATTTTTTTTGTTTGAGTGGAGGAGAAAAACAGCTTGTTATTATAGCACGGGCTCTTGCGCAAGAACCGAAGATAATGATTATGGATGAACCTACAAATGCTCTGGATTTTTCAAACCAACAGCTCGTACTTGACAGAATAAGAGAGCTGAAAAGAAGAAATCTAGCGATAATCATGGCTTCACATTTTCCGGATCACGCTTTTCAATGTGCAGATCGTGTTATGATGCTTAAAGATGGAAAAATCTTTGGACAGGGAGACTGCAGTGCTGTCTTAACGGAAAACAATTTAAAACAGTTGTATGGAATAGACACAAAGATTATTCATACAGGGATGAGGTACTGTCCAGACGGGAAAGAGATTAAAGTATGTGTGGCATTTAACAATAAGGTCGGGTAATGTCTGGCTATTACAAACAACTTTACGGCATGTGGGGAAAAATTTGGGGGTGGAAGGGTATCAACTGTATCTGTAAAATTTACGGTTAAAATATTTACAAGGTTCTTGGGCAGAAAGCTGCAAGAAGGTTGCTCGGACATACCGATATATCGACAACTTTTCGGGATCTCTTTGACCTGAAAACGGCTGGAAAAACCAGTAAGCAACTCGAAAACTGTATGGATTTATCAAGTGATATTCAAATTTCAGATGCCCCGTAGGGGCGCCGGAAAATAAAAACCCGGCAGTATGATATCCTGCCGGGTTTAAGAGAAAGAGCAAGCGACGGGAATCGGACCCGCGTCCCAAGCTTGGGAAGCTTGTGTTCTGCCATTGAACCACGCCTGCATGAAAACGTTGAATGATCTGTGATGTTTTTTCCGTCTGACCTATTATACAAAAAGTTGAGCCGATTGTAAAACATATTTTTCATGCGGCTCCTTTTTTATTCTGTGAATCCTTGCTTTTTCTTGCAATAATTCAATATTTGGCGCTATAATATTCAGGATTATGCTATATATGGAGGTTTTTATGGTTAAGACACAGTACAACGCGGACAGTATTACCGTTCTCGAAGGGTTGGAAGCAGTTCGGAAAAGGCCGGGAATGTATATCGGCGGGATAGGTACGAGGGGCCTGAACCACCTGATCTATGAGATCATGGATAATTCCGTGGATGAACATCTGGCGGGATACTGCAGTTTTATCTGGATTACTCTGGAAAAAAACGGAAGCTGTACGGTCAGGGATAACGGCCGCGGCATTCCCGTGGAAATGCATAAAAAGGGAGTTTCTGCCGAACGGATCGTCATGTCGACTTTACATGCGGGCGGCAAGTTCGATAATATTGCCTATAAGACCAGCGGCGGTCTTCACGGAGTAGGTTCTTCCGTGGTGAACGCTTTATCCGCGAAGCTGGTGATCCGGGTCTCCCGTGACGGAAAAATCTATCAGGATACCTATGCAAAGGGAAAACCGACCACAAAACTGGAAAACGGTCTTCTTCCGGTAGTCGGAAAATCAAAGGAAACCGGAACGGAAACCAATTTTATTCCGGATCCGGAAATATTTGAAAAAACAAAGTTCAAAGCGGACTGGCTGAAATCCCGTCTGCATGAGACGGCATATCTGAATCCGGATCTTACGATTTACTATGAGGACAAGCGGGACGGAGAAGAAGATCAGGAAGTCTTTCACGAGCCGGAAGGGATCCGGGCCTATGTCAGAGAATTGAATCAGGGGAAAATACCTGTTCATCAGCCTGTTTATTTCAAAGGAAAAACCGAAAATATAGAGGTGGAGTGCTGCTTTCAGTTTGTGGATGCATTTGAAGAAAATATCTTCGGCTTCTGCAATAATATCTATACGGCAGAAGGAGGATCGCATCTTACCGGATTTAAAACAAGCTTTACCCAGCTGCTCAATATTTATGCAAAGGATCTGGGGATTTTAAAGGATAAGGATGCCAATTTCACCGGAGCGGATACCAGAAACGGGATGACAGCCGTTATTGCGATCAAACATCCGGATCCGATTTTTGAGGGGCAGACAAAAACCAAACTGGCAAGTGCGGATGCGACCAGAGCGGTTTCCGGGGTGACAACGGAGGAACTGACACGTTTCTTTGACCGGAATGCGGAAATGGTCAAAGCCATTATCGGCTGTGCGGAAAAATCCGCGAAGATCCGCAAGGCGGAAGAAAAGGCAAAGACAAATCTGCTTTCAAAGTCCCGGTTCTCCTTTGATTCCAACGGGAAACTTGCAAACTGTGAATCCAGGGATGCATCAAAATGCGAGATCTTTATCGTGGAGGGAGACTCAGCCGGAGGCTCCGCCAAAACGGCCAGGAACCGTATGTACCAGGCTATCCTTCCCATCCGCGGAAAGATCTTAAATGTGGAAAAAGCGTCCATGGACAAGGTCCTTGCGAATGCCGAGATCAAGACAATGATCAATGCTTTCGGCTGTGGTTTTTCCGAGGGGTACGGAAATGATTTCGATATTACGAAGCTCCGCTATGACAGGATTGTCCTGATGACGGATGCCGATGTGGACGGAAGCCACATCGACACGCTTCTTCTTACTTTTCTTTACCGGTTCATGCCGGAACTGATCTATGACGGACATGTTTATATTGCCATGCCGCCGCTTTACAAAGTGGTTCCGAAAAAAGGAGAAGGACAGTATCTGTACGATGACAAGAGTCTGGAAAAATATCGTGCAGCCCACGCTGACGGTGACTTTACTTTACAGCGATATAAGGGCCTTGGAGAAATGGACCCGGATCAGTTGTGGGAGACTACGCTGGATCCCGAAAAACGAGTCATGAAATGTGTTGCGATCGAGGATGCGAGAATGGCGAGCGAGATGACGGAACTTCTGATGGGCAGTGATGTGGCGCCCCGGCGGGATTACATCCACGATCATGCGGATGAAGCGGAAATCGATAATCAGGCATGATCGAAAAAAATCATCGGACCGATATAGCGGGGAACAGGATATGAGGAACGAAAACCCAAACAGGAGAGTTGAAATATGGCGGAAAAGATAATCAGAACCGAATATTCCGAGGAAATGCAGAAAAGCTATCTGGATTATTCGATGAGTGTTATTACATCGAGAGCAATCCCGGATGCACGGGACGGGTTGAAGCCTGTGCAGCGGAGAGTTCTGTATGATATGAGCGAACTGCATTTAAACCACGACAAGCCGCATAGAAAATCGGCGCGTATTGTGGGCGATACCATGGGTAAATATCATCCGCACGGAGATTCTTCTATTTATGAAACCCTTGTGGTAATGAGCCAGGCATTCAAACGCGGTATGCCGTTGGTGGACGGGCACGGAAATTTCGGCTCCATTGAAGGAGACGGCGCTGCTGCCATGCGTTATACGGAGGCCAAACTTCAGAAATTTGCGGAAGAGGTCTATTTGAAGGATCTGGATAAGACTGTAAATTTTGTGCCGAATTATGATGAAACAGAAAAGGAACCGGAAGTTCTTCCCGTACGGATCCCCAATCTTCTGGTAAACGGAACGGAAGGGATTGCGGTCGGCATGTCCACCTCCATACCTCCCCATAATCTGGGCGAAGTCTGTGATGCCTGTATTGCTTATATTAAAGACAGGAATATTTCCATTCCGCAGCTTTTAAAGATCCTGAAGGGACCGGATTTTCCGACCGGCGGGATTATTGCAAATAAGAGTGAGCTGGACTCCATCTACATGACCGGCGTCGGAAAGCTGAAACTGCGCGGAAAAGTGGAAGTGGAGAGCGGAAAACGTAAAAGCGACAGGGATAAACTGGTAATCACGGAAATCCCTTATACCATGGTCGGAGCCGGTATTGATAAATTTCTGATGGATGTTGCGCAGCTTGTTGAGAGCAAAAAGCTTTCGGATGTGACAGACATTTCCAACCAGTCTTCCAAGGACGGACTGCGGATCGTTCTTGAACTTAAAAACGGCGCAGACACGGAGAAAATCAGGAATATCCTGTACAAAAAGACCAAACTGGAGGATACGTTCGGCATCAATATGCTTGCGATCGCAAACGGAAAGCCGGAAACTCTGGATCTTACCGGAATTCTTAGAAACTATCTGGATTTTCAGTATGTGAACGCAACACGGAAATACAATGTCCTTCTCCGGAAGGAACAGGAGAAAAGCGAAATACAGGAAGGCCTGATCAGGGCATGCGACTGCATCGACACGATCATTGCCGTACTTCGCGGATCCAGAATTTTAAGCGATGCGAAAAACTGTCTCATGACCGGTGATATCTCTCAAATCCATTTTAAAAACCCCCGTTTTGTAAAAGAGGCCATGCAGCTTTGTTTTACCGAACGGCAGGCACAGGCTATCCTGGATATGCGGCTTTACAAACTGATCGGACTCGAGATCGACGCCCTGATGAAGGAACATGCGGATACTCTGAAAAATATCAAGGAGTATATGCGTTTGCTGAAAGATAAAAAGAATCTGGATGATTTGTTTGTTCAGGATCTTACGGCGATCAGGAAGGAATATGCCGTGCCGAGAAAAACCGTGATCGAGGATGCCGAGGAGGCGGTTTATGAAGCGGAACCCGTAGCGGATGAGGAAGTGGTGTTTGTGATGGATCGCTTCGGATACTGTAAGACCATCGAACGGGCTGTCTATGACCGGAATCCGGAAACGGTGGAAACGGAATATAAGTATGTGGTTCCGGTGTGGAACAGGGACAGGATCCTTACTTTTACCGACCGCGGAAACATGCATCAGATGAAAGTCCTGGATATTCCTGCCGGGAAGCTGAAGGACAAAGGAACACCGATCGACAACATCAGCAAATACGACGGTTCCCGGGAAGAGGTTCTTTTTGTTGCTTCAACGGCGGAAATCCAGGGACATGAACTGATATTTACCACAAGAGACGGCTTGGTCAAGAAGGTCCCCGCGGAGGACTTCAATACCAATAACCGGACGGTCGCCGCTACCAAGCTGAATGATGGGGATGTACTGATCGGAGTTGCATTGATTTACAACAATACGGCCGATGTGGTTCTGCAGTCGGACAACGATTATCTTTTAAGATTCCCGTTAAGTGAAGTGCCGGGATTAAAGAAAAACTCCAAGGGGGTTAGGGGAATGAAACTCCAGAAGGGAGAGGGGCTTACAGCCATGTATCTTCCGGATGAAGTCGGTAATGCGATCATCCGCGGAAGGGAGTTTGCGGTCAACCGCCTGAAAACGGCACACAGGGGACAAAAGGGGAGCAAGGCCAGAAAATAGGACAGGCCCGGACAGAAAAAAACGGCCGGAAGAAAAAACGGTCAGAAGGAAAAAAAGAGAAAAAGCATGGAAAGCAGTCAGAAAAGGGAATAGAAGGAGAAACAGCAGCAGGAAAAAAACAGTAAAATAAAGTGAAAGATGCAATCAAAAAAGCGGTAAAATAAAGTGAAAGATGCAATCCAAAAAAACAGTAAGAAACAAGTGAAAAAAACAGAGAGAGGAGAACAGAATGGAACTGAAAGAAAAAGTACCTACCCCCCATATTGATGCCAAAAGAGGAGAGATTGCAAAAACCGTAATACTTCCCGGAGATCCGCTCAGGGCAAAATTTATTGCCGATCATTTTCTGGAGGGAGCAAAGCAGTTTAACCATACCCGGAATATGCTCGGTTTTACCGGAACTTATCAGGGGAAGAAGGTCTCTGTCATGGGGACGGGAATGGGATGCCCGTCGATCGGAATCTATTCCTACGAACTGATTCATTTCTACGGAGCAAAGAATCTGATCCGGGTGGGAAGCGCCGGTTCCATGGACCCGAAACTTAAGGTCGGCGATATTGTTCTTGCACAGGGCGCCTGTACGACTTCCAATTTTCCGGCTTTAATGCAGCTTCCCGGTGTCTTTGCACCGATCTGTTCCTATGAATTGCTGGAAAAAGCGGCAGAAGAGGCAAAAAAGCGGAAGATTCCGTATCATGTGGGAAATGTTCTTTCTTCCGATATGTTCTACGGACCGGCGGAAGGAAAAGATGCAGCAAAGAAATGGGTATCCATGGGTGTTCTGGCCGTGGAAATGGAAGCTGCTGCTCTTTATACCAATGCGGCTTTCGGGAAAGCAAATGCGCTGGCCATTCTGACCATCAGTGATTCTTTTTCAACCGGGCAGGCAATGACTGCAAAACAGAGAGAGACATCCTTTACGAAAATGATGGAACTTTCTCTTTCACTTGCCTGAATTTTCTTGAAATCGCGCCTGCGGTATAGTATGCTTTCTGCAATAACTTTTCAGGAGGAAAAGACGTTGGAATCAAAAGGAAAATTAAAAGCAGCTGTACTCGGTGCAACGGGAATGGTCGGACAGCGGTTTCTGACACTGCTGGAAAATCATCCGTGGTTTGAGGTTTCCGTGATTGCCGCAAGTCCGAGAAGTGCCGGAAGAACCTATGAGGAAGTGATAGGCGGAACAGAAAATACGGAAAACTGCCGCTGGAAAATGGACACTCCCATGCCGGAGAAATACCGGAAAATGGTTCTGCATAATGTGAATGAGGTGGAAGCCGTATCTTCCGGCGTAGATCTGTGTTTTTCCGCCGTGGACATGACCAAAGAAGAGATCCGTTCGATCGAAGAAGCCTATGCAAAACAGGAAACCCCTGTCGTTTCCAATAACAGTGCCCACAGATGGACACCGGATGTTCCGATGGTTATTCCGGAGATCAACCCGGATCATTTTCAGGTGATCGATGCCCAGAAGAAGAGACTCGGTACCCGGAACGGATTTATTGCCGTAAAGCCGAACTGTTCCATCCAGAGCTATACGCCGGTACTGACGGCGTGGCAGGAATATGAACCGTATGAAGTGATCGCCACGACCTATCAGGCTATTTCCGGTGCGGGAAAAACTTTTAAGGACTGGCCGGAAATGACCGGGAATATCATTCCTCTGATTAAAGGAGAGGAAGAAAAAAGCGAACAGGAACCTCTGAAAATCTGGGGAAAAGTGGAAGACGGCATCATCGTCCCGGCGAAGGAACCGAAAATCAGCTGTCAGTGCATTCGGGTTCCGGTTTTAAACGGGCATACGGCTGCAGTTTTTGTAAAGATGAGGAAGCATCCCTCCCGGGAAGAACTGATTGAAAAACTGAATGCCTTTTCCGGAATCCCACAGGAACTGAAACTTCCGAGCGCACCGGCGCATTTTATCCGTTACATGGAAGAAGAGGACCGTCCGCAGGTCAAACTGGATGTGGATTATGAAAAGGGAATGGGAGTTTCAGTCGGGAGACTGCGGGAGGATTCGATCTATGACTGGAAGTTTGTAGGTCTTTCGCATAATACGCTGCGCGGTGCGGCCGGCGGGGCAATAGAATGTGCGGAACTTCTGACGGCCCGGGGGTACATTCAGGGGAAATAATAAACAAAATATGGTATACTGACAAGGCAGGACCGGAAGGTCTTACCTTGTTTTTTATTTCATTTTTGCCAAACGGAGGGAAAAGCATGGGCTTTACAATCGGAAAATTCGGAAATACTTCAGACGGAAAAGAAACAAAAACTTTTTCACTTACAAATTCAAACGGAACGGAAGCTGTTTTTACGGATCTCGGAGCATGCTGGACGGCTATGAAGGTTAAAGATGCAAACGGCTGTTTTGAGGATGTGCTCATTGGCTATGAAGACCCGAAGATTTATGAGAACAACCCGACTTCCTGCGGAGAATGTGTCGGAAGAAATGCAAACCGGATAGGCGGCGCAAGATTTTCAATAAATGGGAAAGAGTATCAGATTGCCGCAAATAACAACGGAATCAATAACCTGCATTCCGGACCGGACTACTGGAGAAGCAGAGTGTTTGATGCCGTAACGGAGGAAACGGAGGAAGGAAGCTCTGTCCGGTTTACCCTTCATTCTCCGGATATGGATCAGGGTTATCCGGGAAATATGGATTTCAGCGTAAGATATACGCTGAAAGAAGATGACGCTCTTTCCATTGAGTATCAGGCAGTCTGTGACCGGGATACGATCTGCAATCCTACCAATCACGCTTATTTCAATCTCGGAGGACACGGGAGCGGTTCTGCATTAAACCAGGAAGTCTGGATCAATGCGGATTCCTTTACGCCGACGGATAAATTTTCCATTCCGACAGGAGAAATCCGGCCGGTGTCCGGGACTCCGATGGATTTTAACGTGATGAAGCCGATCGGAAAAGAGATCGGTGCGGATTATGATCAGCTGAAACTTGCAAACGGCTATGATCATAACTATGTTCTGAATAAATATGACGGAAATATCCGGCTGGTCGCGAAAAGCAAGGATCCCGTAAGCGGCAGGCTCATGAAAGTATATACGGATTTGCCGGGTATGCAGTTTTATTCCGGCAACTATCTGAACAGCCAGGCCCCCGGAAAGGAAGGCGCGGATTATTCGCTTCGGAGCGGATATTGTTTTGAAACCCAGTATTATCCGGATTCCGTGAACCGTCCGGAATGGCCGTCACCGATTTTAAAAGCGGGAGAAAAGTATCATCATTTTACCATTTACAAGTTCGGGGTTTAAATGAAAAATTTATTTATTGCCGAAAAGCCGAGTGTCGCGGCGGAATTTGCCAGGGCGCTCAAGGTAAACGGCAGAAAACAGAACGGTTATATAGAAAGTGAAGACTGCATTGTCACCTGGTGTGTCGGGCACCTTGTTACCATGAGTTATCCGGAGAAATACGATATCAGGTACAAAAAATGGAGCATGGATACCCTTCCGTTTCTTCCGGATACATTCAAATACGAGGTGATCGGAGATGTGAAAGGGCAGTTTGAAACGGTCAGGGGTCTTCTGAACCGGCCGGATGTCGGCTGCATTTATATCTGCACGGACTCCGGGAGAGAGGGAGAATATATTTACCGTCTCGTGGATACCATGGCCGGCGTGCACGACAAGGAACGGAGGCGGGTCTGGATAGATTCCCAGACGGAGGAAGAAATATTACGGGGGATCCATGAGGCAAAGGACTGGTCGGCCTATGATAACTTAAGTTCTGCGGCTTATCTTCGGGCCAAGGAAGATTACCTCATGGGGATCAATTTCTCCCGCGTTCTTACCTTAAAATACGGGAATATGCTTTCCGGCTTTTTACAGCAGGATCGTACCGTCCTGAGTGTAGGACGTGTAATGACCTGTGTGCAGGGCATGGTCGTAAGACGGGAAAGAGAAATCCGGGAATTTGTCAGGACGCCTTTTTACCGTGTGCTGGGAGAATTCGGTAAGGACGGACTTCTTTTTGAAGGGGAATGGAAAGCCGTAGAAGGTTCTTCTTTCTATCAATCACCGAAACTCTATAAGGAAAACGGTTTTAAGGAAAGAACGGATGCGGAAAATCTCATCCGGGCCCTTATACCGGAAAAGGAATCCGGCGCACGGGTATTAAAATCGGAGAAGAAAAAAGAGATCCGCAATGCACCGCTTTTATACAACCTGGCTGAAATTCAGAATGATTGTTCGAAAAGATTTAAGATCAGCCCTGACGAAACCCTAAAGATCATTCAGGAACTGTATGAAAAGAAACTTGTCACATATCCCAGAACGGATGCCCGCGTACTTTCTACGGCAGTGGCAAAGGAAATCCGGAAAAATATTTCCGGACTGGTTTCGCTACCTTCCGTTGCAGAATATGCTTCGGATATTCTGGCAAAAGAACTGTATAAAGGAATCTCCAAAACCAGATATACCAATGATTCACAGATCACGGATCATTATGCGATTATTCCGACGGGACAGGGGTTCGGGGCTTTGAATTCCGTTAATCCGCTGCATGCGCAGGTGTATGAAATGATCTGCAGGCGTTTCTTAAGTATTTTTTATCCGCCTGCCATCTATGAAAAACGGTCGGTAGAGATCGGAGTCGGAACAGAACATTTTTTTACCGGCTTTAAGCTCTGCACGCAGGATGGCTGGCAAAAGATCGCCGGCAGCAAAACAAGGGAAAAAGAAACAGACCAGGATGAAACAGGAGATGATCTGACAGAGGGAAAAGCAGATAACGCAGCTTTTATCGCCATGATCTCTTCGCTGAAAAAAGGAAGTTCGCTGGATGTAAAGGGATATTCCGTAAAGGAAGGGGAGACTTCTCCTCCGAAACGTTATACCTCCGGTTCGATGATCCTTGCCATGGAAAATGCGGGTCAGCTGATTGAAGATGAAGAGTTAAGAAGTCAGATCAAAAGCTGCGGAATCGGGACCAGCGCCACACGTTCCGAAATCCTGAAAAAACTGGTCAGCAACCGGTACCTTGCATTAAACAGAAAGACGCAGGTGATCACGCCGACTTTACTCGGAGAGATGATATTCGAAACAGTGGCATGTTCCATTAAGGCACTTTTAAATCCCGAGCTGACGGCAAGCTGGGAAAAAGGACTGAATTATGTGGCGGAAGGAACCATCACTTCCGATGATTATATGATCAAACTGAAAGATTTTGTAATGCGAAGGACCGATCAGGTGAAAAATACGGCAAACGGATACCGTCTGAAGGAAGCTTTTGAGAAAACAAAGGTATTCTACGGACCGATTACGCCTAACCGTAACAGAACACCTTTTCGAAGAAAAGCGGCAGGAGGATCAAAAGACATATGACCAGGAACGAGATAACAGTGAAAGCGCTTTTGGATTTAAGCCATACCATGGCTTCTGCCCTGTTTGAAAGATTTATCTATCCGTGGGAGGCCCTTCCGGAGATCGGTATTTTTATCCTGTCTGCCGGAGCTCAGCTTTCTTTAGATGATTTTCGCCTGGAAGGGGAAAATATCTGGATTCATAAGTCCGTACAGATTCCGCCTACGGTCAGCATGAAAGGTCCGCTGATCATCTGTGAGGGGGCCGAAGTCAGACAGTGTGCTTTTTTCAGGGGAAATGTGCTGATCGGGAAGAATGCAGTTGCCGGGAACTCCTGTGAGTTCAAGAACAGCATTCTGTTTGATGCCGTGCAGACACCGCACTATAACTATGTAGGAGATTCTGTACTCGGCTATAAGAGTCATATGGGTGCTGCTTCTCTTACCAGCAATGTAAAAAGTGACAAAAAAAATGTCATTGTCCATTTGGATGAGGAAGATCTTCCGACCGGAATGAAAAAATTCGGAGCGATCATCGGGAATGAAGTGGAAGTGGGATGCGGCTCCGTGTTAAATCCGGGGACGGTGATCGGAAGCGGCACAAACATATATCCGCTTTCCTCTGTGAGAGGATGCGTTCCGGCAGACTCCATTTATAAGCAGAACGGAAGCATTGTTTTAAAATACTGATTTTTTCCATCGTCCCGCCATTGCCCTGTCTGCCGATTTCTTGCATATTTCTTAAGGATATGTTAGTATATGCGAACATACTGCCGTCCGGGTCCTTTTTGATCCGGAGATTCTTAAATAAGGACGGCGGAGAAGGGGAATACGTATAGAATGGAACCGAAAAAGGGGTCGGTTACGGTTTTCTACGGGCCCGGTACCGGTAAGACTGTGGCTGCAATCGGGAAAGGAATGGTTGCGGTGGATCAGGAAAAAACGGTAATCATGATACAGTTCTTAAAGGGAAAAGGGGAACCGGATGCCATGAATGCACTGAAACGTCTGGAACCGGAAATGAAAGTGTTTCGCTTTGAGAGAAATGAAGGGATGTTTGAAGACCTGGATGAAGAGCAGAAGAATGAAGAACTGTTCAATATTAAAAATGCCCTGAATTTTGCCAAAAAGGTGATTACCACAGACGGGTGCGGCCTTTTGATCCTGGATGAGATACTCGGTCTTACGGACAGAGGAATCATTTCAGCAGATGAGTTGAGAGAGATGATCCGGCAGAAACCGGATGAAATGGATATTATTATGACAGGAAAGGTGTTTCCGGACAGTCTTACGGATTCTGTCGATGTTATTTCCAAAATTTCCAACATCAAAAATGATTTGATTTAAAACCATACGCGGAGGTGAAAGATGTCAGTTTTTGAAGGATCGGGCGTTGCCCTTGTTACACCGATGAATGAAGATCTCAGTGTAAATTATGACAAACTGAAGGAACTGATTGATGAACAGGTATCCTGCGGTACCGATGCCATTGTTATCTGCGGAACTTCAGGAGAGGCATCCACGCTTTCACATGAAGAGCATCTGGAAGTAATCAGGTGTGCCTGTGAATACGCAGACAGACGTATCCCCGTAATAGCGGGAACCGGCAGCAACAGCACGGAAACAGCCATTTATCTTTCTGTTGAAGCCCAGCGCTCCGGCGCAGACGGGATACTGGTGGTTTCTCCCTACTATAACAAAGCAACGCAAAAGGGTCTGATCGCTCATTTTACCGCTGTGGCAAAATCGGTAACCATACCCATGATCCTGTACAATATCCCCGGAAGGACCGGGGTGACCATACAGCCGGAAACCATCGCCTATCTTGTAAAAAATGTGGAAAATATTGTCGGGGTAAAGGAAGCCAGCGGGAACTTTACCAATATTCTGAGGACATGCCGCCTCTTGGAAGGCGTCCCGTTTGATCTCTATTCGGGCAATGATGACCAGGTCATTCCGATCATGTCGCTTGGCGGCAAAGGCGTCATATCCGTTCTTGCAAACGTTGCACCGAAAGAAACACATGAGATGTGCCGTGCCATGCTGGACAATGATGTAAAAAAAGCAGCCAGGATGCAGATAGAGGCGGAAGAACTGATCCACCAGCTCTTTATAGAAGTGAATCCTATCCCCGTCAAGGCTGCGCTTAACCTGATGGGAGAAAAAGTCGGATCCTTAAGAAGCCCTCTCAGTGAAATGGAAGACGATCATAAGAAGACCCTGAAGGAAGCAATGAAGGAGTACGGAATCCTGTGAAAAAGATATTGTTGAACGGCTGCGGCGGCGCCATGGGAAAAGTCATCAGTGAAATGGCAGACGAAAATCCGGAAATTGAAATTGCCGCCGGCATTGATGTCCGGAAATCCGGGAAGGAAACTTACCCTGTTTTTTCCGATATTTCGGAATGCAGGGATATCTCTGCGGATGTGATCGTGGATTTCTCTGCTCCGCAGGCGGTTCCTTCTGTCCTGGAGTTTGCCTCCGAAAGAAAGATCCCGGCAGTGATCTGTACAACCGGGCTGAATGAAGGACAGCTTTCCCTTATCAAAAAAACATCTGAAACCGTTGCGGTATTAAGAAGCTCCAATATGTCCCTGGGGATCAACCTCATTGAAAAGCTTGCTTCGGAAGCGGCAAAGGTACTTTCCGATGCGGGATTCGATATTGAGATCGTGGAAAAACACCATCATCGGAAACTGGATGCGCCGAGCGGGACGGCACTGGAAATAGCCGACTGCATGAACAGCGCCTGTGATAACCGTTTCCACTATGTTTATGACCGCTCCGGAAAACATGAAAAGAGAGATCCTCTGGAAATCGGAATTTCTGCCGTAAGGGCCGGTTCCATTGTGGGAGATCATGATATTCTTTTTGCCGGGGATGACGAAGTGATTACCATTTCCCATATGGCTTATTCCCGTAAAATTTTTGCGCGGGGGGCTCTTTCGGCCGCTGTTTTTCTGGCCGGGAAATCCGCCGGATATTATACCATGGCGGATGTCATTTCAGCAGGAAAAGAAACGGGAAAATGATGCAGAAAAACGGTCCGCAGAATATGCGGCACCGGGTGAAATAAAAGAGGGGTTTTTATGGAGAAACAGGAACTGATCAGGGAAGGGACCGCTAAAAAGATCTACAGTACGGATAATTCCGACATCCTGATCCTGTCATATAAAGATGATATCTCAGCGGATAAAGAGAACCGGAAGGACTCTTTTCCGGGCAAAGGGATCATTGATAACCGTATTTCAAACAGGCTGTTTAAGGTATTGGAACAGAAAGGTCTCCCTACCGATTTTATTGAAGAGATTTCTCCTTCGGAGACAGCGGTAAAAAATTCGGAAATGATTCCTTTAAATGTAATCGTTCGAAATTACAGCGCCGGTTCTTTTTCAAGGAACATGAAGGTTGCCGAAGGAACAAAACTGATCTGCCCTACTGTGGAGTTTACACGGAAAGACAGACTGTCGGGGGACCCGATGATCAATGGATATTATTCCCTGGCTCTTGGCATTGCCACGGAAGAGGAAATTGAAAAGATCACCCGTTATGCCTTAAAGATCAATACGATTCTGACGGAATTCTTTTCAGGGATAGGCATTGATCTCATAGATTTCAAAATGGAATTCGGGAGATGCAAGAAGGATCTCATTCTTTCAGATGAGATTTCACCGGATACCGCAAGACTTTGGGATAAACAGACACATGAGAAGCTTGACCGGGACCGTTTTCGTAAAAATCTCGGGAATGTGGCGGATGCCTACAGGGAAGTTCTGGTGAGGATGGGGCTCAGGGAGGATTGAGCTGCATTGAATTAAAAAGGAAGCACCGTCATCGCTTCCTTTTTTCTTGCAGGTTTCGGATTTGGGATGACGGAAGGGAGAAACGGAAATGAGTACGGACAGAACACAGTATGCAAGCCCTCTTTCGGAACGGTATGCCGGCAGGGAGATGAAATATGTTTTTTCCCAGGAAAAAAAATTCAGAACGTGGAGAAAACTCTGGGTTGCTCTTGCCGAAACAGAAAAAGAACTGGGACTTCCCATTACTGACAAACAGATAGCTGAAATGAAAGCCCATCAGGATACAATCAACTATGAGGATGCCGAGGCCAGAGAGAAGGAAGTAAGGCATGATGTCATGAGTCATGTGTATGCTTTCGGGCTGCAGTGCCCGGAAGCAAGAGGGATCATTCATCTCGGAGCGACCAGCTGTTATGTCGGAGACAATACAGACATCATTCTGATGTCGGAGGCCCTGAAACTGATCCGGGAACGTCTGCTGAATGTCATGGACGTTCTTTCCGGATTTGCGGATCAATATAAAGATCTCCCCACGCTCGCTTTCACGCATTTTCAGCCGGCCCAGCCCACCACGGTGGGAAAACGTGCCTCTCTCTGGCTGAATGATCTTCTGATGGATTATGAGGACCTGAACTATGTGATTTCTTCCCTGCAGCTTTTGGGGTGCAAGGGGACAACGGGGACGCAGGCAAGTTTCTGCGAACTGTTTAACGGCGACAGTGAAAAAATCAAAAAAATAGATATGAAAATCGCGGAAAAAATGGGATTCGGTTCCTGTGTGCCTGTTTCCGGACAGACCTATTCGCGAAAAACGGATTCGCGTGTTCTCAACGTGCTTGCCGGGATTGCCCAGAGCGCGCATAAAGCTTCCAATGACATCCGTCTTCTGCAGCACCTGAAGGAAATCGAGGAACCGTTTGAAAAAAATCAGATCGGTTCTTCCGCAATGGCCTATAAACGGAATCCGATGCGCTGCGAAAGAATGGCCGGGCTTGCGGATTATGTGATCAGCGATTCCATGAACCCGATGATCGTGGAAAGCACGCAGTGGATGGAGCGGACTCTCGATGATTCCGCGAACAGAAGGATTTCCATACCGGAAGCATTTCTTGCCACAGACGGTATTTTGAGACTGTATCTTAATATTGTGGACGGACTCGTAGTCTATCCGAAAGTAATTGAGAAGCATCTGCTCTCGGAGCTTCCCTTTATGGCAACGGAGAATATCCTGATGGACGCCGTCAAGGCAGGCGGGGACCGCCAGGAACTTCATGAAAGAATACGGAAACTGTCCATGGAAGCCGGATGGAATGTGAAAGCGGAAGGCGGGGAAAATGATCTTCTGGAACGGATTTCAAAAGATCCGGCCTTCAACCTGAAAGCAGAGGACCTGCAAAAATCAATGGATCCCGCAAAATATACGGGTAGAAGTTCCGAACAGGTGACGGAATTCCTGAACGAAAAAATAAAACCGGTTCTGCAGCAGAATAGCAGGGCCCTCGGTGAAAAATCCGATATAGAAATCTAAAAAGCAAATTCAAGATACAGGGAATCAGAGGAGGAGAATTATGCCGGTAAAAGCAATCGTTGGTGCAAACTGGGGCGATGAAGGAAAAGGGAAAATAACAGACACGCTGGCACAAAATGCGGATATCGTGGTCCGTTTTCAGGGCGGGGCAAACGCGGGGCATACGATTATCAATAATTACGGGAAATTTGCCCTGCACCTCTTGCCGTCGGGAGTTTTTTATTCTCATGTTACCAGTGTGATCGGAAACGGTGTGGCGTTGAATATTCCCTATCTTATGAATGAGATCAGATCTCTGACGGAGAAGGGTGTTCCGGAACCCAGGCTTAAGGTTTCCGACAGGGCGCAGATCATGATGCCGTATCATATTCTGCAGGATACGTATGAGGAAGCAAGACTCGCGGGCAAAGCATACGGCTCCACAAAATCCGGGATAGCTCCTTTTTATTCCGATAAGTATGCCAAGATCGGTTTCCAGGTCTGTGAACTCTTTGATGATGAAATCCTGAAAGAAAAAGTTGAAAAGGTCTGTACCCTTAAAAATGTTTTATTTCAATATCTTTACCATCAGCCGGAATTAAAGCCTGAGGAACTGATGGATACCCTGCATGAATACCGGGATATGATCAAACCGTATCTGTGCGATACTTCCGGGTTTCTTTCGGAAGCTTTAAGACAGGGAAAAGAGATACTTCTTGAAGGGCAGCTGGGTTCTCTTAAGGATCCCGATCACGGAATTTATCCGATGGTCACAAGTTCTTCGACTCTTGCGGCATATGGCGCCGTCGGTGCCGGGATACCTCCGTATGAGATAAAGGATATCGTGACAGTTGTAAAAGCCTATTCAAGTGCGGTCGGCGCGGGAGCTTTTGTCAGCGAGATTTTGGATGAAAATGAGGCAAAGGAATTAAGAAACCGCGGCGGAGATCACGGGGAATACGGCGCTACGACAGGACGTCCCAGAAGAATGGGGTGGTTTGATGCGGTAGCGACCCGCTACGGATGCCGCATCCAGGGAACTACCGAGGCTGCATTGACGGTCCTGGATGTATTGGGCTACCTGGATGAAATTCCGGTTTGTACCGGTTATGAGATTGACGGCCGTGTAACCGGAGATTTCCCGACAACACCGTCCCTTGAGAGGGCAAAACCCGTATGGACAAAACTTCCGGGTTGGAAGTGTGAGATCAGGGGAATCCGTGCGTACGCGGATCTTCCGGAAAAGTGCCGTAATTATATTGAATTTATTGAAAAGGAGATCGGTGTTCCGGTCAGAATGGTCAGTAACGGACCGGGACGGGAAGAGATCATTTACCGCTGATGTGGAACATTTCCTCTTATCTTGAGAATATTGATACCGGGTATTCGCGTACGGCTGCGAAACGCATGGAAAAGTTCAGGACCAATTCCGTTCTGGGCTACAGAACTGCGGGCTCAAAGGCCGAACTGGAAACCGGAAAAATGCTTGCGGAGGAAATGAAAAAAATCGGATTGCAGGATGTGGTCCGCGATAAGGTAAAAGTGGATTCCTGGGAATTTAAAAAAGCCGAACTGGTCTACCGAAATAAAAACGGAAAAGAAAAAAAATGTATTTTGGGCGGGTACCAGACGGAATTTCATACGGACGGATTCAAAAAATTCGGAATTTGCTATGCGGGCAGAGGTACCGCAGCCGAATATGAAGGGCTGGATGTCAAAAACAAGCTGGTGATCGTGGATATCAACCAGCGGGATGAATGGTGGATCAATTTTCCGGTATATGAGGCGAAGCTTCATGGCGCCGCCGCGCTTCTGGCTGTTCAGCAGTACGGGTACGGGGAATATGATGCAAGGTCTCTGAACGCGCAGGATATTTCCGGTCCGGCGGATGCACCTGCTTTCTCGCTTTCCCGGAAAGATGCCGGAAAACTGAAAAAAAGGATCCTGAAAAATCCGGCGATGAAAGTACTGTTTTCTGCGGAATCCACTGTCAGGAGAAACCGGGAGTCCCATAACATTCTCGGTGAGATTCCCGGGAAGGACAGAGAGCATTTTATTCTTCTGTCCGCACATTATGATTCTTATTTTTCGGGTTTTCAGGATGACAACGCCGCCGTCGGCATGCTTCTCGGCATAGCAAGGGCTTTGAAGAAAAGTGAATATAAACCGAATCATACCATTCTTTTTGCGGCGTTATGTGCGGAAGAATGGGGCGTTTCGGATTCCAAATATGACTGGTCCACGGGTGCCTATGAGGAGGTATTTACCGTACATCCGGAATGGCAGGGGAAGGTGATCGCGGATTTGAATTTTGAACTGCCGGCGCATGCGCATGCAAAAAAAGATGCGATCCGTTCCAATCTGGAATATGCAGGTTTTCTGAAAACATTCATTGCGGGAATTGAAGTGCCGGAAGAGGTTTATCCGAAGGGAATCCGGGTCAAAACGCCGATTGAAACCATGTCCGATGATTTTACATTTTCCATTGCCGGGATTCCTTCCATGGTGAATGATTTCACTTCCGGACATTTTATGGAGACCCTGTATCACAGTCAGTTTGATAATGAAAAAGATTATCAGGAACCTGTTTACAGATTTCACCATGAGTTATACGGGAAACTTCTGATTGAATTTGACCGGCTGATCCTGCCTCCCATGGATTTTACGCTTCTGATGGATCAGATGACGGAATCCGTGGATGAACGGCTTTTTGATCTTGCGGGTGCGGATCTGAATACCTTTCGGACGACCCTGTGCCGGGTACGGGAACAGGCTGAAAAATTATGTGTGAAAACGCATGCCGTAAATATGGCTTACAGAGAACTTCTATCTGCCGGAGATATGGAAAAAGCCCGGATCATGCGGAAAACCTATACTCCCTGCATCAAACCCATTCTGGATGCCTATTTATGTGCCCAGAATGCATTTGTGCGCTTAAACTGGGATGACAGTGTGATTTTCCCGCATGAAGGGGTAAGAGACAATATTCTGGAAATTGAAAAAACCATTGATCAACTAAAAAAAGGGAATATATTGAAGGCGCTTGAAAAAATTTACCGGATCGATAATAACCGCTATGCCTTTCTTTTTTCGGAACCTGTTTTCAGGCATTTTACCGATATGGCTCTTAATCAGCCGAAAGACAGGCTTAAATGGGGGAACGGAAGGATATTACGGCATACCAATCTTTATTCTTCGGTTCAGAGGCTGAAAAAGAAAGCGATGGTCCAGATGGGAAGCGGAAAAATGTTAAAGGACTCCCTGAAGGATGAAATCCGGTATTATAAGAAGCTGAAGGATCAGGAACTGAAATATTTGAAAGATGATATCGAATATATGAGCAGGGCATTGATAAAAATCGGATCTCTGCTTGGAAAAGCTTCCGGTGCGATCGAATAAAAAAGGGGATACGGGTACGGGATACGGTCCCCTCATTGAGAGGAAAAGGAGATGGAAAGCCAGCTGCTTTATAAGGTAGAGAAAGAAGATCTGACCAGAGTAAAAGATCTGTTGAGTATTTGTTTTCAGCAGGATATGCTGTACCGGACACTGATCCCTGACCCGGAGACCCGGGAAAGGCTGCTTCCGGAACTGATGAAGTGCGATGTGGAAGAGGCCCTTGCCAATTGTGAAATTTTTGCAGATTCAAAGGATCTTAACGCGGCGCTTATTGTATCGGATGAATCCGAACCGTATAATCCGCTGCGCTATTATCTTGAGGAAATGTTTTCTCTTCTGAAAACAGAAGGATACGTGATCCGTGAAGATCCTTCTTTAAAAACTCTTTTTAATTTTATCAAGGGGAAGGATTATCTCAACGAAAGCTGGGCGGATCAGCTGCATCGGAAAGAAAGGGTGCATATCATTTACCTTGCGGTTGATCCGGAGATGCAGCATATGGGGTTTGCGGATCTCCTGATGAATGAGACGCTTTTCTATGCTTCAAGCCACGGCCTGATGGTTTCCCTTGAGACCCATAATCCGGATAATGTGGATATGTACCGGCATTACGGATTTAAGGTATACGGAATTCTTGAGAAAGAGTTTGGCCTGAAGCAGTACTGCATGATACATGAAGTCTAATTTCCGACTTCAATGGAAATGGAATTGAATTTTTCGAGGATATCATCGATTTGGATATCCTCTTTTTCTTTTCCGGCTTTATCGATGATGCAATTTCCTTCATGCATCATAATGAGACGGCTGCCGTATTCGACTGCGTAACGGAGATTATGTGTAACCATGATCGTGGTAAGCTTTTTTTCTTTTACGATTTTGTCTGTGAGCTGCATGATGATTTCAGCTGTTTTGGGATCGAGAGCTGCGGTATGTTCGTCAAGGATCAGAAATTCGATCGGCGTCATGACGGACATGAAAAGCGCCATGGCCTGACGCTGTCCCCCGGAAAGAGTACCGACTTTTACATCCATTTTATCTTCCAGACCGAGACCCAGTTCGGAAAGAATTTCCCGGTAATGAGAAATACGTTCTCTTGAAATTCCCGGATGCAGGTCAAAGGATTGATCCTTGGTATCGGCCATAGACATATTTTCCAGGATGGTCATATCCGGACAGGTCCCCAAAGCCGGATTCTGATAGACCCTGCCGATATTTTTGGAACGTTTATATTCCGGCATATCGGAAATGTCCTTTCCGTGGATCAGAACGGAACCGGAATCCAGGGGGATGCTCCCACAGATCAGATTTAACAGAGTGGTTTTCCCGGAGCCGTTGGAGCCTACGACCGAAACAAATTCCCCGTCCTGTATGGACAGATTAAAATTTTCAAACAGACACATTTCATTTACGGTTCCGTGATTATATCGTTTATTGATATTCTTCAGTTCAAGCATGAGAACCCGCCTCCGTTCCTTTCTGAACATTTCTTTTTTTCTTCCTGTCCATGCTGAGTACCAGGATGATCAGGAAAAGAAGCGCCGTGACCAGTTTCAGATCACTGGCAGCCATGCCGCATGCAATGGCAAGAGAAACGCAGGCCTTGTAAATGATGGATCCGATGATGACGGCTGTGGTCGCTTTGACGATTCCTGCATGCCGGAAAAGTTTTGTGCCGATGATTACGCTTGCGAGACCGATCACCATGGTGCCGGTCCCCATGTTGACATCGAAAACCTGTTTCTGCTGGCAGTAAATACTTCCGGCAAGAGCGGCAAATCCGTTTGCAATGGAAAGCCCGATGATCTTTACGGTACCCTTGTCCCGGGCAAGGGAGGTGACAAGGACCTCATTGTCACCGACTGCGCGAAGAAGAAATCCGGAGCGGGTCCGGAGATAGGCATCCAGCAGAAATTTACTGACCAGAACGATCAGAAAAATGATGAGGGCAGTCATGAACGGCTTTAAAATATCCGGAACAACAGGAGAGGAGATGTCGCTGAAAATGGTGACTTTGGAAAAGAGCGGAACGTTCGCCTTTCCGGCGATCCTCAGATTTATGGAATACAATCCCGTCATGGTGATGATTCCGGAAAGAAGATCCCGGATCTTCAGTTTGACATGGATGATGCCGGTAAAGGCGCCAGCCAGCGCTCCGATAAAAAAAGAAAGGATAAGAGCGATGAAAGGGTTCATTCCCGCTGATAAAAAAGCGGCAGAGACCGCGCCTCCCAGCGGGAAAGTCCCGTCGACCGAAAGATCCGGAAAATCCAGGATTTTATAGGTGATGTAAATGCCGAGGGCAATGACGGCGTAGATCAGTCCCTCTTCAAGAATACCGATTATGATTTCCATTTTTTCCTCCGAACTTTCGGATCCGTTTATTCCGTGACTGCATCAAACATCTGCGCAGCATTTTTCTTTAATTCATCCGGGATGGCAATACCGAGATTTTCGGCAACTTTATTGTTTCCGTAAAAAGAAGCATCCTTTACAGTTTCAAAATTGATTTCACCGGCCTTTTTTTCTCCCTTTAGAACCTGAGCAGCCATTTTTCCCGTCTGTTCGCCAAGCCCTACATACTCGAGTCCTTCGGATGCAAGACATCCGTTTTTCACCTGTTCGACTTCACTTCCGAATACCGGGATTTTTTTATCGCCTGCTTTTTTCAAAATGACCGGAAGGGAAGCTACAACCGTATTATCGGTCAACATGGTGATACAGTCAACTTTTGTCAGAAGATTGTCTGCTGCCAGGGCAATATCGGGAGAGGCGGCTATTCCGCTTTCTATGATCTCAAAATCATATTGGGGAGCAAGGGATTTATATTCGGCAACAGCGGATACGGAGTTCACTTCACTGGTCGTATAGAGGATACCGATCTTTTTGGCGTCCGGCAGCATTTTGCGGATCATCTTTAACTGTGCTTCCACGGGAAGTTTATCGCTTGTTCCGGTGATCTCCCCGACGGGGGTCCCGTCCTGTTTGGCAAGCTCTGCGGCTATGGGGTCCGTGACTGCCGTGAAAATAACGGGGACTTTGCCCTTTGCTGCCGAATAGGCACTCTGCGCCATGGGAGTTGCGATCGCACAGATCAGATCCACTTTTTTTGTGAGAAAATCGTTTGAAATCTGCGTGCAGGTGCTTCCGTCCGCATTTGCATTTTCGTAAAGAACGGTAAGATTTGTCCCCTCCGTGATGCCTTCATCTGCGAGGCCTTTTAAGAAGCCCTTCCGGCAGTTATCAAGAGATGCCACTTCTGCGAACTCTGCAATTCCGACCGTGTATTTTTTCCCATCTGAAGAAGCGGTGGAAGAAGCCGCTGCCGGGATACTTCCGGAAACAGCCGGAATTGTCTCCGGAGTTGAACTCCGGCCGCAGCCGCAAAGAAGCAGAAAAGACAGAACGGTACCTGCCGCAATACAGAAAAGTTCTTTTTTCATCATTGATTCCTCCTTATTTATCCTATAATTTCAGAAATAAAAAACGCCTCAGGCTGCTGAAACAACCTGAGACGAAATTTTCATTCCGCGGTACCACTCAAATTGACTTAAAGAACAAGTCCGCTTTTTTCATATACCATCATATATGCCGCAAGGTAACGGGCGCGGTTTCCGTAGATCCATATTCCGGCAGCGCCGAATTCCGAATCTCCCTCGAAAGGCCATTCATCTTTTCTCCGATACCGCAATCCCACCTCCTGCGGTTCTCTGAAATCTTCGGAAAAGATTACTCCTCTTTCTCAACGGTTTTTCCTGTTGCCCGTTATGATAAACGCTGCGAAATCATTTGTCAAGGGAGAAATCACTATTTTTTCCGGATCTGTTTTGTGATCAGAATGTATCCGTACAGGACGACCGGAACAACCACGTCGGCAAAAATCAGGACACTCAAAAGATTCTTGGAATCCGGACCTCCGAAGACTGCAACCAGGAGAGTGGCAAGGAACATGAGGACAAGGAGCGCGGCGCCGAATAGGGCAAGACCTCTTAAAAATTTTTTTTGTTTATCTGCATCTTTCATGATTCGTCCTCCTCTCTTCCTGCCAGGAAGCTCCATTTGTCATATAATTCCGAAAGCTCTGTTTCATCCGCATCCTTCTGTTTCTGAAGTGCTTCGAGTTTTGCGGCATTTCTCTGATTCAGGGGATCTGCAAATTCCTTTTCGAGGTTTTTAAGATCCTCTTCCAGACGGCTGATCAATGCTTCGCATTTTTCCCGTTCGTTTTTCAGCTTCCGTTTCTGCGCCTGCTGCATTTTCTGGTTTTCCCAGGCGGATTTTTCGCCGGTCTTAACGGAGTTGGTACAGGGCTGGCCATCTGCCGGGGAAGGAACAGTTTTATCTCCGGCATCCGGAAGATCCGGCAGGATCACGGTTTCACGTTTGGAAAGGTAATAGTCGTAATTCCCGATATAATTGACGAGGCGGCGGCCGGAAAGATCCAGAATTCGGTTGGCGGATCGGTTGATAAAGTACCGGTCATGCGAAACAAAAAGAACGGTCCCGTCAAATTTTCGGATGGCATTTTCCAGGATCTCTCTGCTGATGGCATCCAGATGGTTGGTCGGTTCGTCAAGGATCAGAAAATTTGCTTCGCTCAGCATCAATTTTGCGAGAGATATCCTGCCCCGTTCTCCGCCGGAAAGATCACCGACCTTTTTAAATGCGTCGTCTCCGGTAAACAGAAAAGCAGCCAGCATGTTGCGGACGGCAGTATTGTTTAAATCAGGCCAGGTATCCTGCAGCTCTTCGAAAAGGGTTTTTTCTTTGTGAAGGACCTGATGCTCCTGGTCATAATAGGCGATCAGTACACGGGCACCGAGCGTTACCGTACCGGAATCCGGTTCCAGAAGGCCGTTGATGATTTTTAAAATGGTGGTTTTACCGGTACCGTTGTCTCCGATCAGTGCGACATGTTCTCCGCGCTTCAGTTCAAAGGACAGATCGGAAAACAGGTTTTCTTCATCAAAGGACTTGGCGATGTGCTCTACGTTCAGAACATCACTGCCGCTTGCCTGTGACTGCGCAAAAAAGAGAGCCATGTCGGATTTTTCTTCTGTCGGTTTATCCAGACGTTCTATCCGGTCAAGCATTTTCTCCCGGCTTTCCGCCCGTTTGATGGACTTTTCCCGGTTGAAGGATTTTAACTTGGTGATGACTTCTTCCTGCCGGCGGATTTCCTGCTGCTGGTTTAAATACGCCTTCATGGCGGCATCTCTTTCGGCAGCCTTCCGTTCGGCAAACTGGGTATAACTGCCTTCATAGCTCACGGCAATCCCCTGATCGATGTCGATCACCTTTGTCACAATGCGGTCAAGAAAATAACGGTCATGGGAAACGATCAAAGCTGCGCCCCGGTAGGATAGGAGATATCCTTCCAGCCATTCGATGCTTCTTAAATCCAGGTGGTTGGTCGGTTCATCCAGAAAGATCAGATCGGGATTTTCCAGAAGGAGTTTTCCCAGAAATACCCTTGTTTTCTGACCGCCGGAGAGTTCTTCCATGTATTTTTCCGATTCCGCATCGGAAAAACCAAGACCGTTCAGGATGCCGTTGATGCGGCTTCTTGCGGAATAACCGTCTGCCTGTTCATAGAAAAACAGTGTTCTGTCATATTCGCCGTAAAGCTTTTTCAGGGTTTCCCCATCGGCTGTTTTCATCTGTGCCTGCAGGGATGTCATTTTTTCTTCCGCGTCCAGAACGGGACGTATGACTTTTGTCAGTTCCTCCCGGATGGTCAGATGAGAGTCAATGTCGATATTCTGATGCAGATACCCGAAAGTAATGTCCCTGGCAAAAACGGCTGTTCCGGAGTCCGATGAAGTTTCACCGGAGATCATGCGGAGCAGGGTCGTTTTTCCGGCTCCGTTATTGCCTGTAACGGCAGCCTTCTCATGGGCATCCAGAAAAAACGAGGCATCTTTGATGACTGCATCGCTCCCGAAAGATTTTGAAAGATGAGATACGTTTAAAATCATTCCCCCATTATACCCGCACATGGGAATTATTGACAAGAGTTTGGTGAAATACTATACTACCTGTAGAATTCTTAACAAACTCACAGACAAGGAAAAAACGTGAAAAAGAATATTTCAAAGGCAGTAATCGGGCGGCTGCCCCGCTATTACCGTTATCTCGGGGAAATGATTGAAGAAGGAACCGAACGGATTTCTTCCAAAGACCTTGCCGGAAGAATGAAGGTAACGGCATCTCAGATCCGTCAGGATCTGAATAATTTCGGCGGCTTCGGACAGCAGGGATACGGCTATAACGTAAGATCTCTTTATAATGAGATCGGTAAGCTCCTGGGGATAGACCAGCAGCATAATTTGATTATAATCGGAGCGGGAAGACTGGGACAGGCTCTTGCCAATTATCCCAATTTTTCAAAGCGTGGTTTTGTGATTAAGGCGATGTTTGACGAAAATCCGGCTCTGATCGGAAAAACGGTCAGGGGGATAGAAATCCTGAGCATAGATGAACTCGAGGATTTCCTGAAAAACAACGAAATTCAGATTGCTACTCTGACCATACCCAAAACAGAGGCACTTCGGATTTTCGACCGGTTAAAGGCCTGCGGGATCAAGGCATTCTGGAATTTTGCCCATACGGATCTGCCGACCGAAAGGGGAGACGGCCTTTTTGTGGAAAATGTTCATCTTTCCGAAAGCCTGATGCAGCTTTCTTACCGGGTCTATGAAGCGGGGAGAGAGAAAAATCCGTACGGCACAAAACAGACCGGGAAGGACAAATTGAAATGATTCTCGGGGTAGGTACGGATATCCTTGCAATAAGCAGAATGGGAGAGGCATTGAAACGATCCTCCTTTTCGGAAAAGTGCTTTACGGAAGAAGAACGCCGGCAGTCAGGGGGAAAGGTCTCTTTTCTTGCCGGCTGTTTTGCTGTAAAGGAAGCGGTTTCAAAAAGCTTCGGAACGGGATTTGCCGGGTTCGGGCCGCGGGATATCGAAGCACTGAGAGACAAAAACGGAAAGCCCTATGTGAATCTGTACGGCGGAGCAGGAAAAAAATTCGAAGAGATGGAAGGGAAAAAAATATCCGTTTCCATAAGCGATACGGAAGAGTACGCGGTGGCTTTTGCAGTAACGGAGGGCAGGGATGGAATATCGTGAGGGCGTGATCCGGTATGGCCCGGAAGACCTGAAAAATATACCGGACAGAAAAGCGGATGCGAATAAAGGAGACTACGGACGGGTGCTCCTGATCGCCGGATCCTTTGGCATGAGCGGGGCAGCTTATCTTTCTGCGCTGGCGGCCTACCGGACGGGAGCGGGACTTGTGCGTATCCTGACGCCGGAAGATAACCGCATCATCCTGCAGACTTCCCTTCCGGAAGCGATTGTTACGGCGTATGATCCGGAGGAAATCCTTTCCGGAAACGAAAAATGGAAGCAGAAGATATCCGGACTTCTGGAATGGCCGGATGTCATTGTACTGGGACCCGGACTGGGAAAGGAAGGCTATGCAGTCAAACTTACGGAAGAAGTGTTGAGTTCTGCCTATGTTCCGCTCCTGATCGATGCGGACGGTCTGAATACCATCGCCGCATATCCGTACCTTACCAATTATTATACGGAAAATATTATTGTTACCCCGCATGTGGGGGAAATGGCCCGCCTGACGGGGAAAAGCATTCCGGAGGTCTGTTCGGATCTCCTGAATGCGGCATCCGAATACCGGGATACGTACGGGGTCACCTGCCTCCTGAAATCCGACCGGTCCGTAACCGCATCCAACGACGGGAAATTGTATGAGACCGTGTACGGGACACCGGCGCTGGCAAAGGCGGGGACGGGAGATGTTCTGACGGGCGTGATCGCGGGGCTTCTCTGCCTGGGATATGAACTGGGGGAGGCGGCTGCATTCGGATCTTTTCTTCACGCAATGGCGGGAAGAAAGGCAGCGGAAAAATTTTCGGAGCACGGGATCCTTTCACGGGATGTTGCGGATGCCATCCCGCTGGTCATGAAAAAAAGAACAGAAACAGAGGAGAAAACATGAATCTCTATAAACGTGTCTGTGCGGACATTGATCTGGATGCGGTGATATACAATATGAATGCCATGCGGAACAATATTCCGGCAGGAACCAGAATTGCAGGTGTGGTGAAAGCGGACGGCTACGGACACGGCGCTGTTCCGGTGGCAAAAGCCATAGATGAATTTGTTTCTTTTTATTGCGTTGCCACAGTGGAAGAAGCGGTCAATCTCCGTCTGCATCATATATCCAAACCTGTACTGGTACTTGCTCCTGTGCCGGGAGATGAGTATGAGGATATGGTTTCTTTTGATATCCGGCCGAGCATTTTTACACTGGAGCAGGCGGAAGCCCTGAATGATACGGCAGCCGTGCTTCAGAAGACGGCGCATGTCCATCTGGCGCTGGATTCGGGCATGAGCAGGATAGGAATGAAATTATGCCGCGAGAGTGCGCTTCTTGCCAAAAGGATTTCCGAATTGCCGAATCTGGAAATTGAAGGCCTGTATACGCATATGTACCGTGCGGATGAAAAGGATCTTACCTGCGCGGAGGAACAGGTCCGTAAATTCAGGGAATTCCTGGGATGGCTGAAAGAGGAAGGCGTTCAGCCGAAGATCTGTCATGTGTCGAACTCTGCCGGCATCATTGAAAATCTGGGAACGGAGTTTGATATGGTACGGGCCGGAATCAGCATTTACGGAATTTATCCGTCAGATCAGGTGGACAGGACCAAAGTAAAATTAAAACCTGTAATGTCCATTCGGAGCGTGATTACCTATGTGAAGGAGATCGATGCAGGCGTAAGCGTAAGCTACGGCGGCACCTTTACGGCGGAAAAACCCACAAAAGTGGCCACCGTTCCTGTCGGATACGGCGACGGGTATCCCAGGCAGCTTTCCAATAAGGGATATGTTCTGATCGACGGGAAAAGAGCCCGTATCCTGGGACGGATCTGTATGGACCAGTTCATGGTGGATGTGACGGATATCCCTGCATCAAAAATCGGGGAAGAGGTGACTCTTCTGGGTCAAAACGGTGCGGACTGCATTTATGTGGATGATCTTTCCGCCCTTTGCGGACGTTTCCCGTATGAGTTTACCTGTGACATAGGAAAACGCATCCCGCGTCTTTATCATAAAAACGGCAGGGTGGTCGGAAGAAAAGACTATTTTATGGATTTTTATCAGGATTTTGTGGAGTAGGGCGGCGAAAGGAGCTCTTGGAATTCTATGGAGGATGGTCATTTGGTACTTTGGGTTTTATTATATTTGTTTTTTATTTATACGGATGCGGTTTTTTTCGGCCTTGGTGCGGCCGTTCAGAATGTCAATACGACAGCTCTGGAAAAAAAGATGGAAGGAAAAGACAGGCAGGCAGGAAAGATCCTTCGCATTGTCGACCGGCCGGGAAGTTTTATCAGTACCATTCAGGCAATGTCTGTTCTTTTCGGCTTTCTTACGGGAGGAATGCTGACGGGATTTTTTATCAAACATTATTCGGCCGCATGGAAAATTTCGGAAAATTCCGTATGGATTTTTTTATGTGCAGCCGGTTTTTATCTTGTTTTTCTGATCGTAATGGTAAGCTTCGGCATGGTCATACCGAAGAGGCTGGCGGAACGGAAACCGGAAGAATGGGCCTACCGCTGCATCGGGCCGGTCAATGTGATCATGACATTTTTTCTGCCGCTGATTTTCTGCGTGCGCGGTTTATCCTGGGTCGTTTTAAGAGTGTGCGGCATAGACCCGACCAAATATGATGAAAGCGTAACGGAGGAAGACATTATGTCCATGGTGAATGAAGGACATGAACAGGGGGTTGTGAAATCCGATGAAGCGGAAATGATCACGAATATTTTTGAACTGAACGATAAAAAAGCCGGCGACGTCATGACACACCGGAAAAATATCTGCGGGATTGACGGAGAGAGTACGCTGAACCAGGCTGTAGATTTTATGCTGACGGAGGGGAGCAATTCCCGTTATCCGGTCTATCGGGAAAATATCGATAACATCATCGGCGTATTGAATATGAAGGATGCCCTGATCTGTTCCTACAAGGGGGAAAATCAGCATAAAAGGCTGAAAGAGATCCCGGGACTGCTCCGCAAGGCATATTACATTCCGGAAACGAGAGCCCTCGATACTCTCTTTAAGGAAATGCAGTCTCAGAAGATTCATATGGAAATTGTAGTGGATGAATACGGACAAACCTCAGGCGTAGTGACCATGGAGGATATCCTGGAGGAAATTGTCGGGAACATCATGGACGAGTATGATGATGACGAAGAAATGATCACGCCTTTAAAAGACGGGACATGGATCGTGAAGGGACTTACAACCTTAGAAGATCTGACCGACGGAATGGGAATCCGATTTTCGGAACAGGAATACAACGACTTTGATACCCTGAACGGTTTTCTGATCTCCAGGCTTGACCGGATTCCTTCGGACGGGGAGCAGTTTACAGTAAAGTGCCATGACTGCGAATTCAAGGTCCTGCATGTCCAGAATAAGATTGTCCGGACCGTGAAAGTCACAAAAACGGAAACCGAGGACATTCCGGAGAACGGGAAAAGATCAAAGAAGAAGGAAAACGAAGAGGAAGAAACGGATTGACGCCGCAAAAAACGAGTGTTATCATAGGCCGGTATCATTATCATAGAGAATAAAGCATTTAAAATTAAGGAGATTTTATGTCAGGACATTCAAAATTCGCAAATATCAAACACAAAAAAGAGAGAAACGATGCGGCCAAGGGGAAAATTTTTACCGTGATCGGCCGTGAGATCGCCGTAGCCGTTAAGGAAGGCGGAGCGGATCCGGCAAACAATTCCAGACTTCGGGATGTAGTGGCAAAAGCGAAGGCGAATAATGTTCCTAACGATACCATAGACCGCGGAATTAAAAAAGCGGCCGGAGATCTTGACTCGGTCAATTTCGAACAGAATACCTATGAGGGCTACGGACCGTCCGGAGTCGCCATTATTGTAGAGACACTGACAGATAACAAAAACCGCACCGCTGCGGATGTGCGTGCCGCATTTACGAAAAACGGCGGAAATGTAGGCGCTCAGGGATGTGTGTCTTATATGTTTGACAGAAAAGGGCAGATCATCGTAGATAAGGAAGAATGCGAAATGAGTTCGGATGATCTGATGATGTTTGCACTGGATGCGGGAGCCGAGGATTTCAGTGAAGAAGAGGACAGTTATGAAATTCTGACGGCACCGGATGATTTTTCCGGTGTCCGGGAAGCTCTTGAAAAAGGGAAAATTCCGATGGCAGAGGCCGATGTTACCATGATTCCGCAGAATTACGTGGAATTAAAGAGTGAGGAAGATAAGGAAAAAATGCAGAAGATTCTGGATGCGCTTGAAGAAAGCGATGATGTACAGGCGGTCTTCAGCAGCTGGGATGAGGGCTGATCAAAAAAATGCGGGACCATCATAATTTGTAGAGATGTGTGGTAAGACCTGCCGATAAGGCAGGCCTTTTTGTAAAAAAGAAAGCAGGAAAAAATGACAGAATGGAAAATGACCGGGAATAATCTGACAAATGCTGCACTCTGTCTGGAGGGCGGTTCCCTGCGCGGACTTTTTACCGCAGGCGTATTGGATATTCTGATGGAAAATCACATTTATACCGCTTACGTGAACGGCGTCAGTGCAGGTTCCATGTGCGGCATGAACTATATCAGCCGGCAATGCGGCAGAACAAAACATGTAAATATCGATTTTCTTCATGACCGGCGTTATATCAGCGTAAAGAATCTCCTGAGGGATCGTCAGATCTTTAATTTTGAATTTCTTTTCGGAAGACTTTCCAGTGAATATCTTCCTTTTGACTGGAGAACTTTTTTTGACAGCCCGCAGAAGTTTGAAACGGTTGCAACCAGGTGCACTACCGGAAAAGCGGAATATTTTGATAAAGACAGCTGCCAAACCATGATCGCGGCTCTTTGGGCAAGTGCTTCCATGCCTTTGCTTTCCCGTATGGTCACGGTAAATGGCAGAAAATATCTGGACGGCGGGATTTCCGTTCCCGTAGCATATCAAAGGGCATTTGATCTCGGCTATGAAAAGGTGATCGTGGTCCTGACAAGAGATAAGAAATACCGGAAGGGTCCGGAGAATAGGCTGATCGAGAAAGGATACCGGAGATATTTTGCACCGCTCCCGGAACTGCTGAAAATGATCGAAACAAGACAGGAGCGTTACAACGAGATGTATGAAGAACTGGACAAGCTTGAAAAGGAAGGGAAAGTTCTGATCATACGGCCGGACAGACCGGTCCGTGTAAAAAGGGTGGAGCAGAATCCCGAAAAGCTGGAAGAGCTTTACCGGGAGGGGAAAAAAGTTGCTGAGAATCAGATCCCTGAAATCCGGTCTTTCCTTGGAATCTGACGGATAAGCTTCAGCACTTTAACACATAAAAGAATTAAAGTGTTGACGCAAAGAGCGACATGCGTTAGAATACTACACATATATTTTGCCGTGGCCCGCAGTTGATCGGGAAACGGAACGAGGAGGATAATTATGAAAAAGAAATGGTTGGCAATGGCTTTAAGCTGTATCACGGTTCTGTCCCTTGCAGCATGCGGATCTTCCGCGCCGCAGCAGACTTCTTCCGCGGCGGCAGGTGCTCCTGCAGCAGCTTCCGAAGCGTCTTCTGCAGCAGCATCTGCTGCGGGCTCTTCTGCAGCAGCTTCAAACGAAAAGACATATAAAATAGGCGTTCTTCAGCTGGTTCAGCATAACGCGCTGGATGCGTCAAACAAAGGTTTTGTTGCGGCATTGAATGATTCCGGGCTGAAATATACGATCGATCAGCAAAATGCAGGCGGAGACCAGTCGGCCTGTCAGACCATTGCAACGAAGCTGGTAAACGACAAGGATGATCTGATCCTTGCCATTGCGACTCCTGCTGCGCAGGCAGTCGCGGGAGCTACCACAACCATTCCGGTTCTTCTTACAGCGGTAACGGATCCGGCGGATTCCAAACTGGTAAAGTCAAATGAAAAACCCGACTGCAATGTAACGGGTACCTCCGATCTGACACCGGTCAAGGAACAGATCGCTCTTTTAAAGAAAATCCTTCCGGATGCCAAAAATGTCGGTATCCTTTACTGCTCTGCGGAAAGCAATTCCGCCATTCAGGCAAAGATGGCGCATGATGCCTGTGCCGCCGACGGACTTACGGCAACAGACTATACCGTATCAAGTTCCAATGAGATTCAGCAGGTCGTGGAATCCATGGTGGGAAAAGTGGACGCCATTTATGCACCTACCGATAACGTGATCGCTGCCGGCATGACAACAGTTTCCATGATCGCTACGGAGAAGAAGATCCCGATCATCTGCGGAGAAGGCGGAATGGTGGATAATGGAGGTCTTGCCACCTACGGAATTGACTATTATCAGCTTGGGTATCTGTGCGGAAAACAGGCAGTCAAGATCCTTACGGAGGGGGCTAAGCCGGCGGATATGCCGATTGAATATCTTCCTTCCGATAAATGTGCTTTAAAAGTAAATGAAGATGTGGCGAAAAAACTCGGGATCGATGTTTCAAAAATCAAATGATGCGGCCGTCAAAAGTAATATCTGGTATTGCAGGTGAGGTCCTTAACCGCGCATTTTATCGGACGGTTTGCGGCCTCCCTGCTTTTAAAGAAACAAACCGGGAAGAAATTGACCGGGGGATTTGACAAACAGGATAAAAAGTTAAAAAAAAGCGGCAGGGAGGCGGGTTTATGTCGGGAATATGGATGGCTTTTCAGGGAGCCATCTCACAGGGAATCCTGTGGGGAGTTATGGTTCTGGGGGTTTACATCACATATAAACTGCTGAACATTGCCGATCTTACGGTTGACGGCAGTTTTGCTCTTGGCGGCTGCACCTGTGCGATCATGGTTGTAAACTATCATATGGATCCCGTTGCAGCACTTTTCATGGCGGCACTGGCAGGACTCCTTGCGGGTGCGGTCACCGGTATCCTTCATACGATTTTTGACATTCCCGCCATTCTGGCGGGGATACTGACGCAGATTTCCCTCTGGTCGATCAATTTGAGGATTATGGGGAAGAGCAATGTGCCCCTGCTTCAGACAGACACGATTTTTATTTCCTTTTCAGAAATGACGGGTCTTTCCCAGTCGGTTTCCGCACTGATCATCGGCATCATTGTTGCCGTACTGGTGGTGATCCTTTTGTACTGGTTTTTCGGAACAGAGATCGGGAGTGCGATTCGGGCTACCGGAAACAATGAGCAGATGGTCCGCGCGCAGGGAATTGATACCAAAGTCACAAAGCTGATCGGTCTTATGCTGGGAAATGCTCTGGTCGGACTATCCGGGGGCCTGATCTGCCAGAGTCAGAAATATGCGGATATCAATATGGGGACAGGCGCCATTGTAATCGGTCTCGCCGCCATTGTGATCGGAGAAGTCCTGATGGGAAAACTCATTTCGTTCGGTTCAAAATTAACCGCTGCAGTTATCGGATCTGCCGTTTACTTCCTGATCCGGGCAATTGTTCTGCAGCTCGGCATGAATGCCAATGACATGAAGATGCTTTCGGCGATCATTGTCGCCATTGCCCTTGTGGTTCCTGTGGTTTCCGTTAAATTAAAACTGATGCACTCCTATGATCCGAACGGGGAAAAGGAGGATGCCTGATATGCTGTCGGTAAAAAATGTATCCAAAACTTTTAATAAGGGAACAAACAATGAAAAAAAGGCTCTGTCACATCTGAACCTGCATCTTAACCCGGGAGATTTTGTGACGGTAATCGGAGGAAACGGCGCGGGAAAATCCACGCTGTTGAATATGATAGCCGGTGTTTATGCCATTGACTGCGGAACCGTGGAAATTGACGGAATGAATGTTTCGCGGGACCCCGAGTACGTGCGTGCAAAGTATATCGGCCGGGTTTTTCAGGATCCGATGATGGGAACAGCGGCAAATATGCAGATCGACGAGAATCTTGCCCTTGCCTTCCGGCGGGGGAGAAGACGGGGACTGGCCTGGGGAATTTTAAAAAGCGAAGAGGCATTTTACCGGGATGCTCTTGAAAATCTGGGCCTCGGCCTTCAGACCCGTATGACGGCCAAAGTCGGTCTTTTATCCGGCGGACAGAGGCAGGCACTGACTCTTCTTATGGCGACTCTTGAAAAGCCGAAACTCCTGCTTCTGGATGAACATACTGCGGCGCTTGATCCGAAAACAGCGATCAAGGTTCTTGAACTTACAAAAAAGCTTGTGTCGGAGCAGAACCTTACGACCCTGATGGTAACGCACAATATGAAAGATGCCCTTGCCATAGGCAACCGGCTGATCATGATGGATGACGGACATATTATTTTCGATGCAGCGGGAGAAGAAAAAAAGAAATTAAAAGTGGAAGACCTTCTGAAAAAATTTGATGAGGCAAGCGGCGGACATTTTGCCAATGACCGTATGTTACTTGGGTCGTAATCATGGTATAATCTAATATGCGGCAGGCTACTGCCAAACAATACGGATTACGGGATCCAATTCGGAGGTCGGCATGGATAAAAAATTGCTGGTTACGATTGAACGGGAATACGGCAGCGGCGGAAGAATTGTCGGAAAGACACTTTCAGAACAGCTGCATATTCCGTATTATGATGATGATATCTTGAAAATGGCTTCGGAGCAGTCTGCAATCGGAGAACAGTATTTCCGGATGAATGATGAAAAACTCGGAAATAATATTTTGAAGAAAATTGTCGGCGGTGTCAGAAATTCTCTCGGGAAACCGTCCATTGATGAAAAAATCACAAATCCGGATAATCTTTTCCGCTTTCAGTCGGAAGTGATCCGCGGACTTGCCGGGCAGCAGTCCTGCATTCTGATTGGACGCTGCTCTGATTTTGTACTTCAATCCTGTGAAAATATGGAATTTATCAGTGCCTTTGTCTATTGTGATCTGCCGACAAAAGTAAAACGGGTCACAGAGATAGACGGTGTCGATACAAAGGAAGCCTTGAGCAGGGTTATCAAGATTGACAAGGCAAGAAGAGATTATTATAAATATTATACGGGAGAAGAATGGTCGGATGTCATGCATTATGACTGTCCTGTAAACACAACCAGAATTTCATTTGATCAGGCGGTGGAACTGATCAAAGACTATATCAGGATGAGAGGTTATGATATCTGATGATAAAGATAACAGACGGCGGTGTTTTTCTGGCAGACGGGAAACTGTACGGAGAAGATGAAAAAGAGAGAATCAGACAGGAAACCGGTCTGGAGGCAGACCGGGAAATCGGACAAAAAGGGACCATCAGTTACGGGATTCTGAAAAATCATGCAGTTGCTTCGGATGAAAAGCATCTGAAAATCCGTTTTGATGCGATGGCAAGTCACGACATCACATTCGTAGGCATCATACAGACAGCCAAGGCAAGCGGGATGAAAGAGTTCCCGCTTCCTTATGTTATGACAAACTGCCATAATTCTTTATGCGCGGTCGGAGGCACCATCAACGAGGACGATCATGTTTTCGGATTGTCGGCAGCTGAACATTACGGCGGAATCTATGTTCCGCCGCATCTTGCGGTCATTCACCAGTATATGAGAGAAACCATGGCGGGATGCGGGAAAATGATCCTGGGTTCCGATTCGCACACGCGCTACGGAGCACTGGGTACGCTTGCAATCGGCGAGGGCGGGGGGGAGCTGGTAAAACAGCTTCTCGGAGATACCTATGATATTTCTTATCCCGATGTGATCTGTGTATACCTTACGGGATGTCCGAAATCCGGGGTCGGCCCGGAAGATATTGCGCTTTCCATTATCGGGAAGGTGTTTAAAAGCGGTTTTGTCAGAAACAAGATCCTGGAATTTACAGGCCCCGGAATAGGGAAGATGAGCTGTGATTTCAGAAACGGGGTTGATGTCATGACCACCGAGACCGCATGCCTCAGTTCTGTCTGGTGTACGGATGAAGAAACAGAAAAGTTTCTTGCGGTCCATAACCGGGAAAAGGATTACCGGGAACTGAAACCGGAGAGACTTTCCTGGTACAGCGGCGCACTGGAAGTGGATCTTTCCGAAGTAAAACCGATGATTGCCCTTCCGTTCCATCCGAGCAATGTTTTTTCAATTGATGAGCTGAATGAAAATCTTTCGGATATTCTTCACGCGGTGGATGAAGATTCCGAAAAAAGATTCGGGCCGCAGGGCGTTTCCCTGCATCTAAGTGACAAGATCCGGAACGGGAAGCTTTCGGTAGATCAGGGGATCATTGCCGGCTGTGCCGGCGGTACCTACACAAATCTTCTTGCAGCCTCCCATATTTTAAAAGATAAGGACTGCGGAAACGGATTATTTAATCTCAGTGTTTATCCGTCCAGCCAGCCCGTATTTCTCGATATCGTGAAAAAGGGGATTGCCGCGGATCTGATGAAAGCCGGTGCAGTCTTAAAAACGGCATTTTGCGGGCCTTGTTTCGGAGCCGGGGAAACACCGGAAAACGGAGCTCTTTCCATCCGGCATACCACCCGGAATTTTCCGAACCGGGAGGGAAGTAAACCCGGTAACGGCCAGCTCGCCGCAGTTGCTCTCATGGATGCCCGTTCCATTGCAGCCACAGCCGCCAATCGCGGAATACTGACAAGTGCGGAAGGAATGGAGGATTCCGTTCCCGTTCTTCCGTATGAATTTGATGATTCCGTTTACCGGCACCGCGTTTATAACGGCTTTCTTAAAGCACAGCCGGAAAAAGAAGTCATCTACGGTCCCAATATCAAGGACTGGCCTTCCATGCCGCCTCTCTCGGATTATATTCTGCTGAAGGTCTGTTCCAAGATCATGGACGATGTCACAACGACCGACGAGCTCATTCCCTCGGGAGAAACCAGTTCCTTCCGGTCCAATCCTCTTGGACTTGCGGAATATACGCTTTCCAGGAGAGATCCCGAATATGTGGGCCGTTCCGGGAAAGTACAGGTACTGGAAAAAGACCGCGAAGAAGGAAAAAATCCATTTCAAACGGATGCTGAATTGAAATCGGTTTTTGAAAGGATAAGCTGTCTGCCTGAATGCACCGGGATCAATGAAAACAACACGGAAATCGGCAGTATGATTTATGCCGTAAGCCCCGGAGACGGTTCAGCAAGGGAACAGGCAGCAAGCTGTCAGAAGGTTCTGGGCGGACTTGCCAATATTGTCCGGGAATATGCAACCAAGCGGTATCGTTCCAATATGATCAACTGGGGGATGATTCCGTTCCAGATGAGAGATATGCCTTCTTTCCATGTCGGTGACTATGTTTTTGTCCCGCATACGGAACGGATGTTTTCCAATCTGGAAAATATCCCCGCTTATGCCATCGGTGCCGAAAAGAATTCTTTGCCGCAAAAGATTGCTCTGTATATTTCCGATCTGACAAAGGAGGAAGAGGAGATCATAAAGGCAGGATGCCTGATCAACTTCAACCGGAATAAAAACCGAGGGCATGAATGAGAAAAAAAGTTGATTTTGAAGCTGTATTAAAAAAAGCACGGGATAAAAGGTACCGGAAAGCAGAAAAACTGATTCTTTTCATTGCAGCCTGTGTACTTCTGGTACTGATCATCGTTTTTACCGTTATGGCGGTTCACAGAAAGACCGAAAACAAAGAGGCAGTTGAAAACGCGGAATCACATGCGGTCATGGATACGGATTCATATCCCGCAACTGTGTCGGAAGCATCCGCTGCCGAAGCTGAAAGCAACAGAATCATAGATGATGTGATCAACAGCTATCAGAATCTGGGACTGGTAAAGGTAGACGGGTATCTCAATATCCATAAAACGGAAAATACCTCCTCCGACATTATCGGAAAACTGTACGACGGCAGTGCCTGTGAAATCCTGGGCAGGGAAAAAACGGGCATGCTTCATATTCAGTCCGGCGGAATAGACGGTTATGTTCATCCGGATTATGTCATGACCGGAACCGATGCAAAGGAAGATGCAAGGGAACAGGTTCTTCCCCGGGCTTTTATTGAGACCGATAAAATGAATATCAGAAGCAAACCCGATGTGACCAGTGATGTAGTGGGAAGTGCTTTGAAAAATGAGCGTTATCTGGTGTTCGGAGAAGAAAACGGATGGGTCAAAGTCAGGGAAGGTTATTTAAAAGAAGACTATGTTTCCGTCAAGTATGCCATTAATGAAGCCAGAACGCTTGACCTTCGGTCTATGGTACTGAATATGTATGATAATCTCGGAATTTCGGAAGTAGACAGCTATGTCAACATCCGTGAAGAACCGAAGGAAGACGGCAAGATTATCGGTAAGATGACCAGTAAGGCGGGATGCGACATTCTGGGGCAGGAAGGAGACTGGTTAAAAATCCAGTCAGGTTCCATTACCGGTTATGTCAGCGGTCAGTTTATTGCAACCGGACAGCAGGCAAAAGACGAGGCTGTAAAGAATGCGACTCTTATGGCGATCGTTCAGACGGATGCCCTGAATGCACGAAGCGAGCCCCAAAATGATTCGAAGATATGGACACAGCTTTCCAAATCCACGAGATATCCGGTTCTGGAACAGCTCGACGGCTGGGTCAAGATCGAACTGGAAGAAAACAATGATGCTTATGTAAAAACGGATTATGTGGATGTGCGGTATGCGCTGAATGAAGCCATTCATTTCAGCCCGGAGGAAGAAGCGGCACAGGCTTCCGCATCCAAAAGGCAGCAGATCGTGAATTATGCACTGCAGTTTCTTGGAAATCCCTATGTATGGGGAGGAACGAGTCTTACAAACGGTTGTGACTGCTCCGGATTCACCATGCGCATCATGGAAAAATACGGGGTAGGTCTGCCGCATTACTCAGGGTCTCAGGCCGGGTACGGCGTTAAGGTGACCTCGGATTCCATGCGGCCGGGAGATCTGGTGTTCTATTCCAATTCCGGAGGAAGCATCAACCATGTCGGTATCTATATCGGCGGAGGACAGATTGTAGCGGCAGCAAGCCGCCGGTCCGGTATCAAAATATCCACCTGGAATTACCGTCATCCCACCACAATTCGAAATGTGCTGGGGGACTAAAGAAAGGAAGAAAGTTTATGGCAGATAATTTTTTGGCACAGGAGTTCGGGAAAAGTCAGAACTATACCGATATTCCGAATAATCTTTTTAAGGAATACAATGTAAAAAAAGGTCTTCGGAATGAAGACGGAACCGGTGTACGTGTCGGTCTTACCCGGGTATCCGATGTAGTCGGGTATGAAATGGATGAAAAGGGAGTAAAACAGAACTGCAGGGGAAAACTTTATTACCGCGGCTATAAACTGACAGACATTGTGGATGCAAATTTTGATGCGGTGGACGGGTATGAAGAGGTCATGTTTCTTCTTCTGTTCGGTTTTCTGCCCAATAAAAGGGAATTTGATGAGTTTAAATCCATTTTTCGGAAACAGTATTCCCTGCCGGATGAATTTCTGGAAATGAATCTGCTCCGCATGCCCAGCCAGAATCTGATGAACCGGCTTCAGCACGCCATACTGACTCTTTACAGCTATGATGAGGATCCTGACAATACGGATGTGTTCCCGACGCTTTTAAAGGGCCTGCAGATCTGTGCCAAACTTCCGACCATAGCCATTTATGCCTATCAGACCAAGATGCATTATTACAATCATGAAAGTCTGATCATTCATTACCCGAGAGAAGATTATTCTGTTGCCGAAAATATTCTGTACATGCTCAGGGCTGACAGGAAATTTACGCATAAGGAAGCTGCCCTGATGGATGTGATGCTGATGATCCACGCGGATCACGGCGGCGGAAACAACTCCACCTTTGCCAATGTGGTTGTGAGTTCCACCGGGACGGATCTCTATTCGGCGGTTGCCGCTTCCATCGGATCCCTGAAAGGACCCAAGCATGGAGGCGCGAACATCCGCGTTGCCCAGATGATGGATGCCGTCATAAAGGAAATCGGTTATTCGGAAGACGAAGATAAGATAAAAGATATTCTGAACAGGATCCTTGACAAGGACTTTTACGACAAGAGCGGCCTTGTTTACGGCTTCGGACACGCCGTTTATACGCTTTCGGATCCCAGAGCCGAACTGCTGCGGGAAACCTGCGGGATTGTGGCGGAAGAAAAAAAGAGGATGCATGATTTTGAATTCTATGTCCGCTTTGAAAAAGTCGCAAGAGAAGTCATAGAAAAAAGAAAAGGAAATCCGATCAGCAACAATGTAGACTATTACAGCGGTTTTGCCTATGATATGCTGGGGATTCCCCGTGATCTGTATACGCCTATCTTTGTATGCGCAAGGACGGTGGGATGGGTAGCCCATAATATCGAAAATAAACTCTATGACGGCAGGATCATGAGACCTGCAACAAAATTTGTGGGGGAAGAAATGAGCTATATTCCCATAAAAGACCGGTAACAGATCGGAAAAGAAGAAAAATGACCTCCGGGAGGGGGAAGTACGGATTTTCCTATGACCATGCGGGGCTGAATGCCGTATGGTCATATTGCTTTTCAGATTGTATTTATGTATACTGTATCTATGAAAATCCGCTGAAAAATGCGGAGATACCGGGGGCTTATTTTTGGCTGGAAAGAAACTGACAAAAGCGGAAAAGGAAAAACGGGCGGAAATCAGAAAGAAACAGGCGGAACGCATTCAAAAAGCGGAGAGCATACGATCGGAAGCGATTGTAATTGTCTTATTTGCCTTATCTGTTCTTCTTTTTCTGAGCAATTTCAAGCTGTGCGGGATCGTGGGAAACTTCTTCCGCACGCTTCAGCTCGGCCTTTTCGGCGTAATAGGGTATTTCTTCCCGATTCTTCTTTTTCTGTGCTGTGTTTTCGGAATTTCGAACCGGGACAATCCGGCGGTTGCATGGAAAATTCCTCCTGTGATTCTGGCAGTGATCTCCCTTTCCGGGATTGTACATCTTTTTTTCGGGAAGCCATATGAGGATACCGGAAGTTTCCTCGAATTTTACCGGAGCGGCAGTGCGGGAGGACTTCTGGGGGGAGCATTTGCAAGTGCATGCAGGGCAGTGATCGGAAAAGTCGGTGCCTTTATTGTTCTGGCGGTTACCTTTATCATATCCATGGTCTGTATTACGGAAAAATCTTTTGTCAATGCCGTAAAAAAAGAGGGAGAACGCGCTTATCACAGAACAAAGGAAGGAATGGAAAAACACCGCGGCTCATTGAAAAAGCAGGCGGAAGAGAATGGCCGCGGTATTGATCTGGATGCGACAGATCTCAGCGGAGAAATTTCCAAAACGGCAGCGGAAAATGGGGCAGCCGGTGAAGATAAAACGGATCATGCTTCTGTTTATGATTTTGAAACGCAGAAAGAAAACAGGGAGAATGATTTTTCAACACCGGAGGAAGCGGTTCCCTCTTCCGGAAGCGCGCTCTCTCTGTTTGACGATGACAGTGTCCCTTTTGATACAGGAGAAGGGTCTTCATTGGATCTTGCCTGTAAAAAAGCGGATGAGATCCTCCAAAATGCAAAGGATGGATCATCTGATCCGGATGAACCGGAAAAGGATATCTATCCGGATCCGAACACGGATGCCTATGTCCAGGGAATCCTGGATACGGAGGGCGGAGTGCGGACCATCGTAACCTCGACCGGAAAAGTGATTCAAAGCGAACAGGATCCCGAAGTGGTTCAGCGTAAGATGGCTGAAGCAAGACGGAAAACGGAAACAGGGGAAATCCGGGCAGGCATCCGGGTAAAAGAAATCAATAAAAAGCCATATGTTTTTCCGCCGCTTAATCTTTTGGAACGGCCGAAGAAAAGTGAGCATCCGGTTTCCGATAAGGAATACAGGGATACGGCAGTCAAGCTTCAGCAGACCCTTCAAAATTTCGGTGTAGGCGTAAATGTGACCAATATCAGCTGCGGCCCTGTGGTCACACGCTATGAAATTCATCCGGAACAGGGAGTGAAGGTCAGCCGGATCGTGGCGCTTGCCGATGATATCAAATTAAGTCTTGCGGCTTCCGATATTCGTATTGAGGCGCCTATCCCCGGAAAATCGGCAGTCGGCATTGAAGTTCCGAACCGGGAGAACAATCTGGTGTACCTCAGGGAAATACTGGAAAGCGAGGATTTCAAAAATAACCGATACAAAATTGCTTTTGCACTCGGAAAAGATATCGGCGGACAGATCGTGATAACGGATATTTCAAAAATGCCGCATCTTTTGATCGCCGGAGCCACGGGATCCGGGAAATCCGTCTGCATCAATACGCTGATCGTCAGTGTTCTGTATAAATACAAGCCCGAAGAAGTAAAACTTCTGATGATAGACCCGAAGGTCGTGGAGCTTTCTGTCTACAACGGGATCCCGCATCTTTTGATTCCGGTGGTGACGGATCCGAAAAAAGCGGCGGGAGCCTTAAACTGGGCTGTTTCCGAGATGACGGACCGCTACCGGAAATTTGCATCGGCCGGTGTCCGTGATCTGAAAGGCTATAATGACCGGATTGAAGCTTCTCTTCAGAGCGGTACCGTTACGCGTGAAGAGATGCCTGAAAAAATGCCGCAGGTTCTGATCGTGATCGATGAACTTGCAGACCTGATGATGGTGGCGCAGAGTGAGGTGGAAGATGCTATCTGCCGTCTTGCGCAGCTTGCCAGAGCTGCCGGTATCCATCTTGTCATCGCGACACAGCGTCCCAGTGTCAATGTTATTACGGGGCTGATCAAGGCCAACATTCCTTCCCGGATCGCATTTGCCGTTACTTCAGGGGTGGATTCGCGGACTATTTTGGACGGAATAGGAGCGGAGAAGCTTCTCGGAAAGGGAGACATGCTTTTTTCGCCGCAGGGTGCACCGAAGCCCATGCGGATCCAGGGAGCATTTATTTCCGACAGAGAAGTCCAGAAGGTTGTTGACTACATCGTAAAGCAGGGATTCACACCGGCCTATGATCAGGCTACGGTAGACAAGATTTCCAGCACGCAGGGAGAGTTTCCCGGGACAAAAGGAGATGATTCAGGAAATTTTGATGAGCTTTTCGGACAGGCAGGAAGATTTATTATTGAAAAGGACAAGGCTTCGATCGGAAATCTGCAGAGGATGTTTAAGATCGGTTTTAACCGTGCCGCCAGAATCATGGATCAGCTCTGTGAAGCCGGAGTGGTCGGTGAGGAACAAGGTACCAAACCGAGAGAAATTCTGATGGATACGGATCAGTTTGAAGAATTATTGAAGAATATCAGAATATAGAAGAAAGGAAGAAAAGTATTCCGTATTCAAGAAATACAAAACATAAAATGAATAATCTGGAAAATTTGACAGACATTGAAATTGCAAGAAGCATTCCCATGAAACCGATTGCAGAAGTAGCGGCGGCTTATGGAATCGATCCGGATGATCTGGAACTTTACGGAAGATATAAAGCGAAATTTTCTGAAAGGTTATTAAAAAAAATAGAAGGCAGACCGAACGGAAAACTTGTTCTGGTCACGGCCGTCAATCCGACACCGGCCGGAGAGGGGAAAACCACAACTGCCGTCGGAATCGGAGAGGGAATGGCCAAGATCGGTAAGAAAGCGCTTGTTGCGCTTCGTGAGCCTTCTCTCGGACCCTGCTTCGGCATCAAAGGAGGAGCTGCCGGCGGCGGTTATGCGCAGGCTGTTCCGATGGAAGACCTGAATCTGCATTTTACGGGAGATTTCCATGCCATCTCCAGTGCAAACAATCTTCTGGCTGCGATTTTGGATAATTCCATCCAGCAGGGAAATAAACTCAGGATCGATACCAGAGAGATCCTCTGGAAACGCTGTATGGATATGAATGACCGTGTCCTCAGAAATATTGTCGTCGGTCTTGGGAACAAAGGAGACGGCTTTGTACGGGAGGATCATTTTGTCATTACGGCCGCATCCGAAATCATGGCGATCCTTTGCCTTTCGGAAAACATGCAGGATATGAAAAATCGGCTTTCCCGGATTATCGTTGCTTATGATCTGGACGGGAAACCGGTCACGGCAGGGGACCTTCATGCGGTGGGAAGCATGGCTGCACTGCTGAAGGATGCCCTTCAGCCGAACTTTATCCAGACACTTGAACATACAGGTGTAGTTGTCCATGGCGGTCCTTTTGCAAACATCGCTCACGGATGCAACAGTGTAAGAGCAACCAAGGCCGCCTTAAAGCTTGCGGATATCGTGGTTACGGAGGCAGGGTTTGGCGAAGAACTCGGTGCGGAAAAATTTATTGACATCAAATGCCGGGTGTCAGGCTTAAAACCGGATGTGGCTGTTCTGGTCACGACCATTCGTTCCCTGAAATATAACGGCGGGGCACCGAAAGAAATGTTTCCAAAAGAAGATCCGGAAGCCCTGGAAGCCGGAATCTCGAATTTGGGAAAGCATATCGAAAACCTGCAGCTTTTCGGTGTTCCGGCCATTGTTGCTTTGAATGATTTTCCTTCCGATACGGAGGAAGAGAAGAATTATGTCAAAGCTTACTGTGAAAAGAAAGGCTGTGCTTTTGAAATTTCGGATGGCTGCGGAAAAGGAGGAGACGGGGTCATCGCTCTTGCACAGAAGATCGTGAAACTGCTGGAAACGTCTGAAAATAAATGCAGTTTTCTGTATGAGTCCGGCCTTTCTTTGACAGAGAAGATCAATACGATCGCCGGGAAGATCTATGGCGCGGATGGTGTTGACTACAGCGATGCAGCAAAAAAACAATTAAAGAAAATAGAGGATCTCGGTTTCTCGAATTTGCCGGTCTGCATTGCAAAGACCCAGTATTCCTTATCGGATAATCCCAAAAAACTCGGAAGACCGGAACACTTCAGGGTCAATGTCCGGGAAGCCTATGTCTGTGCCGGTGCAGGTTTCGTTGTTGCAGTAACGGGGACCATCATGACAATGCCGGGCCTTCCGGCTCATGCGGCCTTTGAAAATATTGATGTGGATGAAAACGGTGAAATAACAGGGCTGTTCTGAAAGCGGAAAGGGGTTTCATGCAGTTGATCAGAAAGGCGGCAGAAGTCGATTTTGAATATACCTTACTTCAGGGAGATGCATCCTGCGAGGTCTCTTCCCTTTGCTACGATTCCAGAAAAGTAAAGGAAGGGTGTCTGTTCATCTGCATGAAAGGCGCCAAATTTGATTCCCATACCATTATCCCGGAAATCATTAAAAACGGTGCCGCGGTTCTTGTTATCGATCAGGAGTGTGCTTACCCGGAAGGGGTTACTGTACTGAAAGTAAAGGACAGCAGGAAGGCACTTGCCTGCCTTTCTGCTGCCTGGTTTGATTTTCCTTCCCGGAAGATGTTCTCTGTGGGGATAACGGGGACAAAGGGGAAGACAACAACGGCCCACATGATCCGTGCACTCCTGGAATATGAAGGCAGGAAGACAGGGATGATCGGGACCAACGGAATTTTCATCGGGGATAAAAGGATTCCGACCATGAATACCACACCGGAGTCCTACGAGCTTCAGGAGGCGTTTGCCCGGATGGTGGAAGAGGGATGCAGTCATATGGTGATGGAGGTGTCCAGCCAGGGCATTATGCTGCATCGTTCCGATGCCATCTTTTTTGATATTGGAATTTTTACCAATATTTCGCCGGACCACATCGGACCGGATGAACACAGGGATTTTGAGGAATATCTCGGATATAAGACCAAATTATTTGAGCAGTGCGGAACGGGCCTTGTGAATGCGGATGATCCGCATGCCGCGGACATTTTGAAAAATGCCGTCTGCACGGACATGTATACGTTTTCTGAAAAGGAGAATGCGGATTTCAGAATGCGGGATTTTTCTCTCGTGACGGAAAAACAGTTTCTGGGATCGAAATTTCTTTTTTCTTCTGCGGAAAGGGAAACGGAATGTCTTGTCGGGATTCCGGGGGAATTCAATGCCTACAATGCACTTGCGGCATTTTCCGCCGCCTGTCTCATGAAATTAAAAACAGATACCCTGCAGCACGGGCTGGAAAAGATCCGTGTAAACGGAAGGATGGAGATTGCCTATACCGGGGAATTTACCGTTTTGATCGATTATGCGCATAATGCCGTCAGCATGGAAAGTCTTCTGGATACGCTTCGGAAGTACCATCCGAAACGGCTTGTTGTGGTATTCGGATGCGGCGGGAACCGTTCCAGGGACAGAAGGTATTCCATGGGAGAGATCGGAGGGAAAAAGGCAGATCTTTCCATCATCACTGCAGACAATTCCCGCTTTGAAAAGGTGGAGGATATCATGGCGGATATCCGTTCGAGGATCGCCGGGACCGGCGGAAAATTTATGGAGATACCGGACCGGAGAGAAGCCATTTTCTATGCGGTCAATCATGCGCTGCCCGGAGATATGGTCGCCGTGATCGGAAAAGGTCATGAAGATTATCAGGAAATCAACGGGGTACGGCATCATTTTCTGGACAGAGAAGTGGTGGATGAAGCTGTCCGCGGGCGGGGGCTTTCATGAAGGAAATGACCGTTGCACAGATCGCGGAAGCAGCCGGCGGGGTTGTTTTAAACGACAATCCTTCCGCAAGGATCTCTTTTGTCAGCATAGATTCACGAAATATCGAGCGGGGAAAAACTCTTTTTGTCCCGATCATCGGAGAGAAAACCGATGCGCACAGATTTCTTCCGGATGTGGAAAACGAGGAAGCCGCAGCAGCACTGATTTCCGAAACGATCGATTTTGAAAACCGGTATATTCCGGGGCAGATGGGAATGGCTGTGATCCGTGTAAAGGACACGGTGCGGGCTCTTCAGGATATTGCCTTCCGGTATCGCAGGAATATCGGCATTCCGCTGATCGGAATCACGGGAAGCGTCGGAAAGACCACAACAAGGGAGATGACGGCTCTTGCGCTCTCTGCCGGTTTTCAGGTTTTTAAAACGCCCTCCAATCACAACAGTCAGATCGGCGTTCCCCTTACGCTTTTTGAAATCGGGGAAAAGGATGAAATCGGCGTGATCGAAATGGGCATGAGCAATCCCGGCGAGATGTCCAGAATCAGCCGCCTGGTACAGCCGGAAAGCGCGCTGATCACCAACATCGGAATTGCCCATATTGAACAGCTTGGATCCCGGGAAAATATCCGTACCGAAAAAATGCATATCTGCGATGCAATGCCGGAAGGCGGCACACTTTTCCTGAATGCCGATGATGACATGCTTTCTAATTTTGATGCCGGATCCGGATACCGTACGGTCCGGTACGGAATGGGGCTTTCTGCAAGAAAAAGCGGGAACTGGGCGGATGAAATTGAAACAGGAAACGGCTGTGTGCAGTTCCATGCGCATCTCGGAAAACGGACCGTCAAAGTTCTGCTCCATGTGCACGGGAAACATCAGATCCTGAATGCCATGGCAGCTCTTTGTGCGGCAGAGCATTACGGGGTGGATCCTGAGGCTGCCGCAGAAAAGCTTTCCGGATTTTGCGGATTTGCCCACAGGCAGCAGATCTTTTGCCATAACGGCATCACGGTGATTGATGATACCTACAATGCAAGCCCGGTATCCATGAAAGCCGCCATAGACATTCTGTCTGAGATTCCCTCTTCGGGCAGGAAAATTGCGGTACTTGCGGACATGAAGGAACTCGGAACGGAAACGGAGAAACTTCATTACGAGATCGGGACTTATCTTGCCGAAAAAAACAATACGGATATTCTGTTTACGCTCGGAGAACTTGCAGGACATATTTCCGAGGGATTGAGGGAAAGCGGAAATTCCAAAACAGAAATAATAGAAGCAGACGACCTGGAAAAACTCAAGAGTAAACTTTCTGATTTTTTGAGACCCGGCGATGCTGTTCTGCTGAAAGGCTCCAACAGTATGAAACTTTCTTCACTGGCGGATGAACTGTCGGGAAAAGAAGAGGGAGCGGATGCAGAAAAAATTTGCTGATGTAATCGTAAATATCACGCATGAAAATGTGGACAGACCATTTACCTATGCGGTCCCGGAAGAATTGGAGGATCGTATTTATCCGGGCTGTCCTGTTTTTGTTCCCTTCGGATCCGGAAATACAAAAAGGACCGGATACATCCTTTCCCTGAAAAGTGATCCCGGAATGGAACCGGAAAAAATAAAACGGATTTTGGAGATCGCTGAAAAAGGCTTTTCGGCGGGCACCGATCTGATTGCTCTCTCAGCGTGGATGCATGAACATTACGGCTGTATGATGAATCAGGCACTTAAAACGGTTCTTCCCGTAAAGCAGTCGGTAAGAAAAAGAAAAACCGCTTCCGGGCCGGATCCTTTCGGGTTTGACACCATATCGGGAAACGCTGTAACATTGAATACGGAACAGCAGAGGGCATTTTCCGTTTTTGAAAAGGACTGGCATAACGGTATCCGAAAAACCTACCTTCTGTACGGTATTACGGGAAGCGGGAAAACGGAAGTCTATATGGAAATGATCCGGATGGTCCTTCGGGAAGGAAAACAGGTTATTCTCCTGATCCCGGAGATTTCCATGACCTATCAGATGGTCAGCCGGTTCCGTGCGGTTTTTCAGGATAAGGTCGCCTTGATTCATTCAAAATTATCCGCCGGGGAAAAATACAGGGAATTCGAACGGGCAAAAAACGGAGAGGCAACGATCATGATCGGTCCGCGATCCGCTGTATTTGCTCCTTTTTCCGCACTCGGCCTGATTATTCTGGATGAAGAACATGACGGCGCTTATAAAAACGATACGGTTCCCAGATATGAAACAAGGGATGTCGCTGAAAAACGTGCGGAAATAGCCGGGGCATCCGTGATACTGGGGAGTGCCACTCCCTGTGCGGACTCCTATCGGAAGGCAATGGAAGGCTCTTATACGCTCTTACGGCTTTCGGAGAGGGCGGTCAGGGGTTCTTTGCTGGCAAAAACCCATATTGCGGATATGAGAGAGGAGCTGAAAACAGGCAACCGTTCGGTGTTCAGCAGGCTTCTTCGGGAAATGATCCTTGACCGGCTGGAAAAGAAGGAACAGATCATCCTGTTTATGAACCGGCGAGGTTATTCAAATTTTGTATCCTGCAGAACCTGCGGAGAAGCGATCAAATGTCCGCACTGTGATGTTTCGCTGACGCTGCACGAGGACGGATTTCTGAGATGCCATTATTGCGGGTTTGAAACCGTTCTTCCGAAAAACTGTCCGCAGTGCGGATCGCCTTATATTGCCGCTTTCGGGACAGGAACGCAGAAACTTGAAAGACTGACCAAAAAAATATTTCCGGAGGCCAGGGTGCTCCGGATGGATTCTGACGCCGCTTCCGAAAAAAATGCGGGAGAATCTATTTTGTCTGAATTTGCCGCCCGAAAGGCGGATATTCTGATCGGTACGCAGATGGTCGTGAAGGGACATGATCTTCCGAATGTGACCCTTGTCGGGATTATGGCCGCGGATACGGAACTGTACGTGAGTACCTATGACAGCGCAGAAAGAACGTTTCAGCTGATTACGCAGGCAGCCGGAAGGGCAGGAAGAGGAACAAGGGAGGGAGATGTGGTCATCCAGACGTATCGTCCCGATCACTATGCCATCCGGACTTCCGCCTCCCAGAATTACGAAGCTTTCATGAAAAATGAAATGGCCTACCGGGAGATCGGAAAATATCCGCCTGCAGTCCATATTCTCACCGTCCTTCTTTCCTCAAAAGAAGAGGATAATCTTACAAAAGCCGCGGATTTTTTTGCAAAAGCCGCAGAGGGAAACCTGCAGGGAACGAATGCCGTTCTGGTCGGTCCGGCGAGAGCCGGCATCTATAAAATTAACGATTATTACAGAAAATTGATATATATTAAACACAATTCCTATGATATACTGTTAGGAATTAAAAATAAGGCGGAATCTGCTTTCCGGGGGAATTGTCCGGAGGGGGTTTCTGTCCTGTATGACTTTACATAATAGGGTGGTCGCCAAAAGTAATATCGTGGAAGGAAACGGAAAAATGGCATTAAGAGAGATCAGAACCATAGGAGATCCTATCTTGTTAAAAAGTTCCAAGGAAGTAAAGGAAATGACTTCCCGGAACAGAAATCTGATAGCGGATATGTTCGAAACGCTTCATGATGCGGGGGGAGCCGGTCTTGCGGCGGTGCAGGTAGGTGTTCTGAAGCGGATCGTGGTCATTGAGGTGGAAGAAGGGAAGCCTTATGTACTCATCAATCCCCAAATAAAGGAAAGTGACGGAGAACAGACCGGCTATGAAGGGTGCCTCAGTGTGCCGGGAAAATCCGGTCTTGTAAAACGTCCGGAGCATGTGATCGCCGAAGCACTGAATGAAGAAATGGAGCCTGTCATTGTGGAGGGTGAGGGGATCCTTGCCCGCTGCATCTGCCACGAACTGGATCATCTGGACGGCAGGCTTTACGTGGATCTGGCGGAAGACGGCCTGATCGACAATGATGAGCTTGAAAAAATGGAAGAAGAGAAGGCTGAAGAGTCAGAAGAAAACAGCCGGCAGGATGAGGATTTTACGGATAAGGCGGCAGCAGAGGAAAACGAATGAAGATCGTATACATGGGAACACCCGATTATGCCGTTTTGCCCCTGGAAGCGCTTCTGAACGGGCCTTATGAAGTGAAATGTGTCCTTACGCAGCCGGACAGGCCAAAAGGCAGAGGATATGAAGTCTGCATGTCTCCGGTAAAGAAAACCGCTGTCAGGCACGGCGTTCCCGTTCTTCAGCCGGTGAAGATGAAGGATCCGGATCTGATAAGACAGCTGGAGAGTTTTGATGCGGATTATTTTATCGTAGCCGCCTACGGAAGGATCCTTCCCACAGAGATCCTGGATATTCCGGCGAAGGGCTGCATCAACATACATGCATCGCTTTTGCCCGCCTACCGGGGGGCCGCACCTATTCAGTGGGCCATTCTGGACGGGCAGAAGGAAAGCGGGATCACCACCATGAAAATGGATGCCGGAGTGGATACCGGCGATATTCTGAGACAGTACAGGATCCCGATCCGCGAGGATGAAACCGGAGGTTCACTTTTTGACAGATTACGGGAACTCGGCGCAAAAGCACTGTTGGACACGCTGACCGGACTCGAAAAAGGAGAAATTCATCCCGTAAAACAGGGAGAACCGTCTACGGGATATGCAAAAATGCTGACACGGGAGATGGGGAATATCGACTGGGACCGGAACCCGGAGGAAATAGAAAGATCGGTCCGGGCGTTGGATCCCTGGCCCGGATGCTATACTTTTCTGAACGGCAGGCAGCTGAAAATCCTGAGATCCCATGTGGTATCCGGGTCAGGAGAAGAAAAGGAACCGGGGATTATTCTGAAAGCACAGGAAAATGATCTTTGGGTAAAAACCGGTTTCGGGGGCATCCTTTCCATTGATGCCATTCAGCCGGAGGGAAAGAAAAAAATGGAAACTGCTTCCTTCTTACGGGGAGCTCACATTGTTTCGGGAGATTATCTGAGGAGGGATAAATAATGTTCTACGGCTTTGATCCGACGTATATTCTTGTACTGATCGGTGTCGTGATTTCCATGGCGGCATCGGCAAAACTGAAATCCACATTTTCCAGATATTCACAGGTCAGAAGCAAATCCGGGCTGACCGGACAGGAAGTTGCCCGGAGGATACTGCAGGCAAACGGAATTTATGATGTAAACGTACAGCCGATCGCCGGAAATCTCACGGACCATTATGATCCTTCTAAGAAAACGGTCAATCTTTCGGAATCGATCTATAATTCGAGTTCGGTTGCCGCTTTGGGCGTTGCCGCACATGAATGCGGACATGCCATTCAGGACAATACCGGGTATTTTCCGCTGCGCTTCCGTTCCGCCTTTGTTCCGATTGCATCCATCGGCTCCAAAATGAGCTGGCCCATGATCCTCATCGGACTTTTGCTCGGAGCGGGCACGAAAAGCGGTTCGATCGGATGGAGTCTGATCAGCATAGGGATTTTCCTGTTCATGCTCGCGGTCATTTTCCAGATTGTTACCCTGCCGGTGGAATATAATGCCAGCCATCGCGCCCTTCTTCAGCTTCAGTCGACGGGGATCCTTCCTCCGGATGAAGAAAAAGAGGCACGTTCCGTTCTGAGCGCGGCGGCTCTGACATATGTTGCCGCGGTAGCCGCGTCCATCCTTCAGCTTTTAAGACTGTTCATCCTGTTCGGCGGAAGAAGAAACAGTGACTGAAACAGATGCCCGTTCGGCTGTTCTTGACTGCCTTCTGCTGGTCAGCGAAAAAGGAAAATTTCTGCATACGGTTCTGAATGCAGCTTTGTCCAAATATGCGTGGATGAGCAGTCAGGACCGTGCTTTTTTATCCAGACTGCTTCACGGCACATTGGAGTATCAAATTCAGGAGGATGGTATCCTGGATCAGATCAGTTCTGTCCGTACCGATAAGATGAATCCGGTCATTCGGAATATTCTGAGAATGTCTGTCTACCAGATCCTTTATCTGGACAGGGTACCGGATTCTGCGGTTGTAAACGAAGCTGTAAACCTTACAAGAAAACGCGGATTCACGGGACTTACCGGTTTTGTGAACGGTGTCCTGAGAAAAATCGGAAGAGAAAAAACGGTTATTCTGAAACAGATCTCCGGCAGCAGCGATCTTTCCTTCCGCTATTCCGTTCCGCAGTGGATGGTCAATATTTTTCTCCGGGAAACGGGCAGGGAAAAAACCGAAACAATCCTCAAAACGTTTCTTTCCGTCTCCCCGGTCTGTGTACGGCTCGGGAATTCTCTTCTCAGAGATCCGCAAAAAACGGAAGAATGGCTTAAAAAAACGGAAAAAGAAGCAAAAGCGGTCTTTTCACCGTATCGAAAAGATATTCTTTATCTTTCCGGCTTTGACCGGCTGGAGGATATTTCCCTCATCCGGAGCGGAAATGCATTTGTTCAGGATTTCGGTTCGGTTCTTGCCGTTACTGCCGCAGATCCGAAAAAAGAAGATATTATTTTTGATGTATGTGCTGCCCCGGGCGGAAAAAGCCTGGAAGCGGCGGATATCATGGACGGTACCGGATCTGTCAGAGCCATGGACATCAGCGAAGAGAAAGCCGGGATTATCCGGGAAAATATCGAAAAAAGCGGTCTTAAAAATATCCGGGCCGAGGTAAGAAATGCCGAGATCTATGATGCTTCCCTGAATTCGGGAGCAGATATCGTGCTGGCGGATCTTCCCTGTTCCGGACTCGGTGTACTGGGAAGAAAACCGGATATCAAGCTGCATGCCTCCGAAGAAGGATGCAGAGAGCTTGCCCTTCTGCAGAGACGGATTCTGGACAATGTCTGCCGGTATGTGAAAAAAGGCGGAAGGCTTGTCTACAGCACCTGCACCATAGATCCTGCTGAAAACGAAGAAAACCGGGAATATTTTCTGAAAAAGCATCCGGAATTTACCTGTTCGGATCTTTCCGGTATTTTTTCTTTTTTTTCGGGAGAAGAAACCCTGAAACAGGGTTATATACAGCTTTTACCGGGCATACATCCCTGCGGCGGTTTTTTTATAGCAGCTTTTCATAAGAAAGACATTTCATAAGAAAGACATATCATAAGAAAGACATATCATAAGAAAGACATATCATAAGAAAGACATTTCATAAGAAGGACATATGACCGATATAAAATCCATGACAATTTCCGAATTAAAGGACTATGCGGCATCCCTCGGAGAACCGTCCTATCGTGCTGTTCAGATTTACGGCTGGCTTCACAAAAAGATGGTCGGGGATTTCGATGAGATGAGCAGTCTTTCCGGCAGCCTTCGGAACAGGCTGAAAAAGGAATGTACCCTTACCGTTCTGAAAAAGGCGGCGGTTCAGATTTCCCGGATTGACGATACCCATAAATATCTTTTTGAATTACCGGACGGGAATCTCATTGAAAGCGTGATGATGCGTTACCATCACGGGAACAGTGTCTGCATCAGTTCCCAGGTAGGATGCCGTATGGGCTGCCGGTTCTGTGCATCCACGATAGACGGTCTTGAAAGAAATCTGAACGCAGGGGAAATGCTGGACCAGATCTACCGGATTGAAGAGGATATTTCTGGGAGAGTTTCCAATATCGTGGTGATGGGATCCGGGGAACCGCTGGATAATTACGACAATCTGGTCCGTTTTATCCGTATGGTCAGTGATGCGGACGGTCTAAACATTAGCCAGAGAAACATTACCGTATCCACCTGCGGGATCATTCCCGGGATACGCCGCCTTGCAGAAGAAAAGCTGCAGATCACGCTTGCACTTTCCCTGCATGCGGCAGATGATGAAACAAGAAAAAAACTGATGCCGGTCGCAGCCGGATATCCGATCAGCGAACTGATGGAAGTCTGCGGATATTATTTCAAAATGACGGGCAGAAGAGTCACATTTGAATACAGTCTGGTAGCCGGTGTAAATGATACGGCAGAGGAAGCGGATAAACTGATCCGGCTTTTACGCCATAAGAACTGCCTGGTGAATCTGATCCCTGTAAACCCTGTCCGCGGGAACAGTTTCAGGGAATCATCCCCGGAACATGTTCTGCTTTTTAAGAACCGTCTTGAAAACAACGGAATAAATGCTACTATAAGAAGAGAAATGGGCCGGGATATTGACGGCGCCTGCGGGCAGCTTCGCAGACATTACAAGGAGAAACCGGAATTATGTTGATAACGGCAGCATTATCGGACAAAGGGAAAGTCCGCCGCATAAATCAGGACACGATCTTCTCATCGGCGGAAAGAATAGGCGAATTGCCTGATCTTTTTCTTGTTGCGGACGGTATGGGCGGTCACCGGGCAGGTGACTATTGTTCCCGTATGCTCGTTGAGCGGATTCTGTCGGATGTAAGGAACACAAAGAAAGGGGAACCTGTCAGCATCGTCCGGTCAGCCATTGAAGATGCAAATACCAGATTATTCAAGGAGTCCATTTCGGATCCCGGACTTGCGGGAATGGGGAGTACGCTTGTGGCGGCCATGATCGTCAAAAGCAAGCTTTACGCCTTCAATGTAGGAGACAGCCGTCTATATGTGATCGGAAGTCAGGTCCGTCAGATAACCAGAGACCATTCTTTCGTAGAAGAAATGGTGGATGCCGGAAGAATGAAGCGGGAAAGCAGCGACTACAAAAACAATAAGAATATCATCACCCGTGCAATCGGAATCGGCATGCGGGTAGATGTGGATGTTTTCGAACTGAATTTGAAAAAAGAGGATATTATCCTGCTGTGTTCGGACGGACTTACCAATATGATGTCCGATGAAGAAATCGGGGAGACGATTAAAAAATCAGACTCCCTTGACCATGCTGCAAAGGAACTGGTCCGGATATCCAACGAGAGAGGCGGCATCGACAATATTTCGACCATTCTGATCGCTTCCCCCGGAAGGGAGGAGAACCCATGATCTTAAGACAGGGTACCTACCTTCAAAACAGATATGAAGTCATCGATCAGATCGGCAGCGGCGGCATGTCCGAAGTATATAAGGCGAAAGACCATACGCTGAACCGTTTTGTTGCCATAAAGCTTCTGAAGGAAGAATTTTGTTCTGATGAAAATTTTGTAAAGAAATTCAAAATGGAAGCTCAGTCGGCAGCCGGGCTTTCCCATCCGAATATTGTCAGTATTTATGATGTTGTGGATGAAGGAAAAATGCATTATATTGTCATGGAACTGATCGAGGGCATTACCCTGAAACAGTATATTGCAAAAAAATCCCATCTGGAAATCAGGGAAGCAACCAGCATTGCCATTCAGGTCGCCCAGGGGATCCTTGCCGCCCATGAAAGAAAAATCATTCATCGTGATATCAAACCGCAGAATATCATTCTTTCCGGGGACGGGAAGATCAAAGTCGCCGATTTCGGAATAGCGCATGCGGTTTCTTCTCAGACGGCCAATTCTACTGCTATGGGAAGTGTGCATTATATTTCCCCGGAGCAGGCAAAAAATCTTACAACGGATGAGCGGAGTGATATTTATTCTCTCGGGATTACCATGTATGAAATGGTAACCGGAAGACTTCCTTTTCAGGGCGATAATACCGTATCGGTAGCCATTGCCCAGCTGGAAGAAGCCATGACGCCTCCCAGTGTATATAACCCCGAAGTTCCGGTAAGCCTGGAAAAAATCATATTAAAATGCACGGAAAAGAACCCGGATAACCGTTATCAGTCCACTCATGATGTGATTGCGGATCTGCAGAGATCCCTGGTGGATCCTGACGGTATCCCTGCGGGGGCCGCAGGGTACGGCTCGGATTCTATTGACGGGGATACTGTAATTCTAAACAATCACGAGATGAATGCCATCCGGTCTGTTGCCGGAAAAAAGAAACCATCGGATAAAATCCGGGAGCAGAACGGAAGAAAAAACAGAAAAGCTGATAAGGTGATTACCGGGGCGGGAATCACGATTGCCATTCTGATCGCGGCGGCAGTCCTGTTTTTGCTTCTTAAATTTTCAGGCATGGTCGGGAATACGAAAGCTTCCGCATCGGACAGCATGAAGGAAAACACCTCCGGCTTTGAAAGCCTGTCGGTGAAAGAAACCTATATGCCTTATGTGATAGGTCTTGACGAGACGGCTGCCGAAAACAAACTGAAGGAAAGCAACCTTCAGATGAATGTGACGGGAAGTGATTATTCCGATCAGTTTGAAAAAAATTTTGTGATGGAACAGGATCCGGAAGCAGGAACTGTTATTTCCAAATATTCCAAGGTGAATGTAAAAATAAGCCTCGGGAGCAATAAAATGGACCTTTCGGCACTTGGAATTTCCTCCATGACCGGGACAGATGCGGAAACCGCCCTGAAAGCGCAGGGTCTTTCTGTTATCGTATCGGAAGAATACAACGATTCGATCGAAACCGGAAAAGTGATCAGTTTTGACCCGGCCAAAGCGGAAAAGGGTGCTACGGTTACTTTGAAAGTCAGCAAAGGAAAGGAAATAGAAAAAACGACCGTTCCTGTAATCACGGGGATTACCGAGGAAGCGGCGATCGGCCTGCTTGCAGATGCCGGCTTAAAACCGGGCAGCGTAAAAGTAGTGTCCAGTGATACCGTTCCGGCGGGAACCGTCATCAGTCAGGACATTGCCGCGGGAAAGGAAGCCGATAAGGATTCCAAGGTCGGTTATACCGTAAGCTCCGGTACAGCGGCTTCCACTTCAGCCTCAGAGACCGTGGAACCCGTAACAGGGGAAAACGGCTACAAGTATATAGCCTCCATTGATACCACCTATAATCTTTCCTCTTTGATCGGGCCGGGTTCCTGGACATCCAGTTTTCAGGTCATGATCCGTCTGAAGCAGAGTATAAACGGACAGGATGAATATAAAACACTGATGGAACCGCGTACCGTTTCCGGAGATACCATCCTGCCGGTTCGGTTTAAATCCATAGAAGGAATTTACGGAGTTGACAGCGGTGTAGTACAGGTGGTGAGGGCGGATGACAACACGGTTCTTCAGGGCTATGATGTTCAGTTCTTCAAGGTCCAGTGACAATGAGAGGGACAATTATCAAAGGAATAGCCGGTTTTTATGAGGTCGCCGATGCGAACGGAAATATTTTCACCTGCCATGCCAGAGGAATTTTCAGAAAAGACGGCATTAAGCCGCTGGTGGGGGACTGTGTACTTTTTTCCGAAGCGGAAACAGAGAGCAGTGAGGCCAATATTGAGAAAATCCTGCCGAGAAAAAATGAACTGATCAGACCTTCCGTCAGCAACATTGATATGGCTGTCGTTGTTCTTTCGGTAAGGAAGCCGGATCCGCAGCTTTATCTGCTGGATAAATATCTTGTTTTTATGGAACAGCAGAATGTTCCGGCTGCAATCCTCTTTAATAAGACGGATCTGGATACGGATGATATTTTACCGGAATATGCGGCGATTTATGAAAATATCGGCTATCATATTCTGTTTACCAGTGCCGCAGACAAAAGAGGGATAGAGGAACTGAAAAATTTTATTTCCGGGAAAAAGGTTGTGCTGGCCGGCCCTTCCGGTGTCGGGAAATCCTCGCTGACCAATATTCTTTATCCCGGAGCACGGATGGAAACCGGAGAAATCAGCCGAAAAATCGAGAGGGGAAAACAAACCACCCGTCATTCCGAGTTTTTTCCTGTGGGAAACGATACTTTTCTGTGCGATACACCGGGTTTTACCTCAGTCAGTCTGATCGATAAAGAAGAGGATCTGAGATTCTTTTTCCCGGAAATATCCGTCAGAGAGGGGAAATGCAGATTCACCGGCTGCCGGCATCTGTCGGAACCCGGATGTGCCGTAAAAGAGGCTGTTCAAAACGGGGAAATTGCGCTTTCCCGGTATGAAAGTTATAAAAAAATGTCGGAGGAGATCTCCGGAAAAAGAGGTCATATATGAAGCGTATTTTGAATCCGTCGATTTTATCCGCCGATTTCTGTAAATTAAGGGAACAAATCGATATCATCCGCGGATGCGGCATACAGAGTCTTCACTTTGATGTTATGGACGGCTGTTTTGTGCCGGAGATCACGTTCGGAACGCCGGTCCTGAAAAGCATTCGGGATTACACGGATATGCTGATCGATGTGCATATGATGGTTGAAGAACCGGAAAGAAAAATCGAATCCTTCCGAAAAGCAGGAGCAGACCGAATCACGGTACATGCAGAAGTGTGCCGTCATCTGGATCGTGTTGTCAGTCAAATCAGGGAACTTGGTATGAAAGCCGGCGTTGCCCTGAACCCGGCTACCCCGCTTTGCAGTCTCGAAGAGATCCTTCCGGAGCTTGATCTGGTTCTGATCATGACGGTCAATCCGGGTTACGGCGGACAGAAATACATTCCGTACTGCGCGGAAAAAGTCCGGCGTCTCAGGGAAATCGCAGACAGGAGGAATCCGAAGCTTTCCATACAGGTAGACGGCGGCATTAACAGGGAAACCATACGAAGTGCCCTGGAAGCCGGAGCGGATGATATTGTATCGGGATCCTCTTTGTTTAACGGTGATATGCAAAAGAATATAACCGATATGATAAAAATCATGGAAGAGTACCGGTAAAATGGGAGAAATAACGGAAAAAGCCCGCAGGAATCCGGCGCTGATCATTGCCGGCGGGCATACAGACCTGCATTTTGTTTCAAAGATACGGAAAGAATATGATAAAAATTATCTGGCGGCTGTAGATGCGGGACTGGAAACATGTGCTGCCATCCATGCGGTGCCGGATCTTATTGCCGGAGATTTTGATACGGTAGATCCGGATATTCTTGCAAAATATACGCAAAGTGAAAAGCTGCAGATCATAAGGTATGACCCGGTCAAAAATGCTTCCGATCTGGAACTTGTCGTAAATAAACTGATAGAAGATCGGTTTCAGGAAGCAATTGTGCTGGGAGCACTCGGCGGCAGATCAGACCATATGCTCAGCAATATCCGTCTTACTTATTTCAGCCGGATGAAGGGAATGAAACTGATCTTACTCGATGAAACGAACAGGATCACCTGCGCTCTTTCCGGACCGGTTGAAATCACAAAAAAGGAACAGTGGGGAAAATACGTTTCGCTTTTTCCCATAGGCGGTACAGTCAGAAAAATCACCCTGCAGGGTTTTCTCTATCCGCTGCACCGGTATGTGCTTACGGATAAGAAAACTCCATCCTTTTGCGTAAGCAATGAAATTGCGGAGGAAAAAGCAGGGATTTTCTTTGAAACGGTCAATCATTCAGGACTGATCGTGATGGAAACTTCAGATGCCTGACGGAAGGAACAGGACGGGAATAACCCGTAAAGCAGCCGGATGACGCATCCGCAGAAAAGGGACAGAATAGATGACAAGTCTTGCAGATTGGTTTGCAAATACACTCGGGCAGAAAATATCAGCAGAAGCCGTGATTTTCATTGTTTCCATGATCCCCATCCTGGAATGCAGAGGAGGTCTTGTGGTTGCCTCTCTTTTAAAAGTAAATATCTGGAGAGCCATCCCGATCTGTATTCTCGGCAACACACTTCCCATTCCGTTTCTGCTTCTTTTTATCAAACGGATATTTACCTGGCTGAAAAAGTTCAAATGGTCCAGACCGCTCGTTGAAAAACTGGAAAAGCGGGCATTAAACAAGTCCAGCGGAATTTCCAACGGCGAATTTTTCGGACTGATGCTGTTTGTCGGGATCCCTCTGCCGGGAACCGGCGGATGGACCGGTTCGCTGGTGGCCAGTTTTATGGAAATGAAACCCGGCAGGGCCATCCTTTCCATTTTCCTCGGGATCCTGATTGCGACGGTTATCATGTCCATTGTTTCCTACGGTGCGCTGGGTATTTTCCTGCACTGAGACTTGTCTGGATTTTCAATTTACGGTATAATCCAGCTTTATGGAGGAAGAAAATGATCGATATCAGATTTCTGCGAGAGCATCCGGACGAGGTCCGGGAAAATATCAGGAAAAAATACCAGGACAGCAAGCTGCCCCTTGTGGACGAAGTGATCCTGCTGGATGAGAAGTCAAGAAAAACGCAGGCAGAAGCAGATACCCTGCGGTCAGACCGGAACAGGATCAGCAAGGAAATAGGCTCCCTGATGGGACAGGGGAAAAAGGAAGAAGCGGAATCAGTCAAAAAAAAGGTTTCGGATATCAATGCAAAGCTTCTCTCTCTTGAACCGAAAGAAAATGAACTGAATGAAAAAATAAGATCGATCATGATGAAAATTCCGCAGATGATCGATCCGTCTGTTCCGATCGGAAAAGATGACAGCGAAAATGTGGAAATAAAAAGGTACGGAGAACCTGCCGTGCCGGATTTCGAGATCCCTTACCATACAGATATCATGGAGCGGTTTGAGGGGATTGATCTGGACAGTGCCCATGAGGTCGCGGGAAATGGATTCTATTATCTGATGGGAGACATGGCAAGACTCCATTCTGCCGTTCTTTCCTATGCCCGGGACTTCATGATCGACAGAGGATTTACCTATTGCATTCCGCCCTATATGATCCACGCGGATGTAGTCGCCGGCGTTATGAGCTTTCCGGAGATGGATGCGATGATGTATAAAATTGAGGGAGAAGATCTTTTTCTCATCGGTACAAGTGAACATTCCATGATCGGGAAATTTATCGATACCGTGCTGGAGGAAAAGAAGCTCCCTTATACGCTTACTTCCTATTCGCCATGCTTTCGAAAGGAAAAAGGCGCACACGGCATCGAAGAGCGCGGGGTCTACCGGATCCATCAGTTTGAAAAACAGGAAATGATCGTAGTCTGCAAACCGGAAGATTCCATGAAATGGTATGATAAACTGTGGCAGAATACGGTTGATTTTTTCCGGACGCTGGATATTCCGGTCCGGACGCTGGAGTGCTGTTCGGGTGATCTTGCAGACCTGAAGGTGAAGTCCTGTGATGTGGAGGCATGGAGCCCCCGACAAAAAAAATATTTTGAAGTGGGAAGCTGTTCCAACCTCGGAGATGCGCAGGCAAGAAGACTGAAAATCCGCGTAAAAGGTGAAAACGGAGACCGTTATCTTGCTCATACGCTGAACAATACGGTGGTGGCACCTCCCAGAATGCTGATCGCCTTTCTTGAAAATAATCTTGAGAAAGACGGAAAGGTCAGAATTCCCGAGGCTCTGCGTCTTTATATGGGCGGAAAAGAAGTTTTGATTCCCAATGACCGGAAATAAAAAGATATCCGATAGCAGAAGAATGCTTTACAAGGAGAAAACATGAATAAAATTCAAATGAAGACACCTCTGGTCGAGATGGATGGTGATGAGATGACACGGGTCATCTGGAAAATCATCAAGGAGGAGCTCCTGATCCCGTTTGTTGATCTGAAAACGGAATATTATGATCTTGGACTTGAATACAGGGACAAAACGGATGATCAGGTCACGACAGACTCCGCAAATGCCGTTTTTAAATACGGCGTTGCCGTCAAGTGTGCCACCATTACACCAAATGCAGACCGTGTGAAGGAGTATCACTTAAAGAAAATGTGGAAAAGTCCGAACGGAACAATCCGTGCCATTCTGGACGGAACGGTTTTTCGTGCACCCATTCTGGTGAAGGGGATTGAGCCCTGTGTTAAAAACTGGGAGAAACCGATTACGATCGCACGTCATGCCTATGGGGATATTTATAAAAATACGGAAATGATCGTTCATGGACCGGGAAAGGCGGAACTCTGTTTTACTTCTGCCGACGGAACCGTAACAAAAGCGCTGATCCATGAATTCACAGGCCCCGGAATTCTTCAGGGAATTCACAATACGGATGAATCCATCCGCAGCTTTGCAAACAGCTGTTTCCGGTATGCCCTTTCCGTAAAACAGGATCTCTGGTTTGCATCCAAGGACACGATTTCAAAACAGTATGATCATACCTTTAAGGATATTTTTGAAGAGACTTATCAAAAGGATTATAAAGAACCGTTTGAAGCAGCCGGAATTCAATACTTTTATACATTGATCGATGATGCGGTTGCCCGTGTCATGAAATCCCGGGGCGGTTTTGTCTGGGCAATGAAAAATTATGACGGAGATGTTTTCAGTGATATGCTTTCATCCGCTTTCGGCTCTCTTGCCATGATGACTTCCGTTCTTGTGAGTCCGCACGGCTGCTTTGAATACGAAGCGGCACACGGTACCGTGCAGAGACATTATTACAAGTATCTGAAGGGAGAAGAAACATCGACCAATTCTGTTGCAACCATTTTTGCGTGGACGGGAGCCCTGAAAAAGAGGGGAGAACTGGATGGTCAAAAAGATCTGGTGCATTTTGCCGGGTGTCTTGAAAAAGCCACATTAAAAACAATAGAAGACGGGAAAATGACAAAAGACCTTTCCCTGATCACGGAAAGAAAGGATACGACCATTTTAAACACGGAGGATTTTATCCGTGCTGTCAGAGAGACTCTTGAAAAAATACTGCAGCCGTAATAACGGCTGCAGTCACGAAATATCTTTTTGGGGTCGGATTACCATGGACCAGTTGGTATGATAAATGACAAAGCCGGGCGGAGAGCCCGGTGTTTTTTTTACCGATTTCCGCTGAAGATAATCCACTTCGACCTTTTCATTTTGTCCGGCTTTTGAATAATAGGCAGCAAGCGCAGCTGCCTCCTCATAGGTGCGGTCCGGCAGTTCTCGGTTCTCGGATTTGACGATCACATGAGATCCCGGAACCCCTTTTGCATGGAACCACCAGTCGTTTCCGGAGGCAAATTTAAAGGTCAGGTCTTCATTCTGATAATTATTCTTACCGATATAAATATCGAATCCGTCGGAGGAAACAAAATGCATCGGCTGTGAAATGATCCGGGTCTTTTTCCCCGACATGATCTTCTTATGGATATAACCGTAATCCGTGAGTTCTTCACGGATCTGATTCAGATCATTTTCTTCGGATGCAAAGTCAAGCGAGGAAATAATGCTGTTCAGATGTGTGATCTCAAAATTTGTTTTCCGGATTTCCGTACTGACAGCTTCTTCCGTTCTTTTCATCTTGTCATACCGGCCAAAATAGTGTCTGGCATTCTGGGAAGCGGACAGATGCTCATCCAAAGGGATGATGATTTCTTTGTTGTCCTCATAATAATTATTGCATTTCAGCTCTTTTTCCCCGCCTTTCAGTTCGTAGCCGTAGGTGTTGAGGAGATCTCCGTAGATTCTGTACTTTTCTTTTTTTTCAGAATCTTTTAACTGTCTGGACTGTAATTCATATTTTCTGACACATCGTTCCAGAAGATTTGAGGTCAGTTTCCGCAGGTCGGCATTTTTCTGACGGGTTCTTGAAACGGTTTCCCTTCTTGCATAATAGTCACTTAAAAGTCTGCTCACGGAATCATAATGCCGGACGGAATACCCGTCGGTTTCCAGACAGGTAAGCGGCAGAGAAGAAAATTCGACCGGTTCATTGTTTCTCAGTATCACCGCCGGTTTAAAATTGCCGTTACGGATATCTTCCGTCATCAGAGAAATGATACGGGTAAGACGGGCCCTTTCCGTATCGGACAGTTCTTTTGCGGAAGCAGCGGAAGAAATATCCGCCAGATGACAGATCTCTTCGGATACAACAGGAGAAATGCCGGACAGCATGCTGACCAGAGCCTTACCGACAGGCATATCAAAAGAAGAATCCCGGGACCCGGAAAAAATATTTTCAAAATCCTTTTCATTCATGGAAAGAGGATCCAGTTTCCGAAGCTGTTCCGGAAGAAAGTATTTTCGTCCCGGCAGGACTTCTCTCAGTGAGCTTACGGATCCCGGGACATGCTTCATGCTGTCGATGATCATATCATGATCATCCGTAAAGATAATGTTGGAGTATTTTCCCATCAGTTCCACATAGATGCGTTTTTCACACGGGTCTCCCAGTTCATTCAGCTGCCGGGCACAAAAACATACGATCCGTTCCAGACCGGACTGCCGGATATCCGTGATTTTTCCGGATCCGATGTGCTTTCTCAGCAGCATGCAGAAACCCGGGGCGATCAGGGGACTTTTTTTATTCACATCCGTTAAATACATGAGCGGGAGAGAGGCGGAAGATGAAATTAAGAGCCGATAGGATTTGGAATTATTGTTTACCGTAAGTAAAAGTTCGTCTTTTTCAGGCATGGAAATTTTTGAAATATGCCCGCCTTCAATCGTGTCCCTAAGTTCTTTCACAAGATTAGCGATCACAATACCGTCCAGTGCCATAAAATTATCCGAACCCCTTTCTTCTTATCCGTTTTGGTACGATGCTGTTTCATTCTTGGATTCTATCACAGAAACAGAAGGTTTTCCTTTCTTTTTCCTCTTTGCTTGCCATTTTTCATAAAATGTTGTATATTTTCAATCAATTGTTTTTCAGCAGAAAGAAAGGACATTCCGTATTATGGCATCAAACCTCGTTATTGTGGAGTCACCGGCAAAGGTAAAAACAATCAAAAAATTTCTCGGCAGCAATTTTATCGTTGACGCCAGCAACGGTCATGTAAGAGATCTGCCAAAATCACAGCTCGGAATTGACGTCGAGCATGATTATGAACCGAAGTACATCACCATTCGCGGGAAAGGGGAAATTCTTGCAAGACTTCGGAAAAATGTAAAGAAGGCAGATAAGATCTATCTTGCAACGGACCCTGATCGTGAAGGAGAGGCCATCAGCTGGCATCTTGTAAAGGCGTTAAAACTGGATGAGCCGGAAAATGCAGAAAAAAAGACATATCGGATCAGCTTTAATGAAATCACAAAGAATGCCGTAAAAGAATCTTTCAAAAATCCGAGACAAATCGACATGGATCTGGTCAATGCCCAGCAGACAAGACGTATTCTGGACCGTATTGTCGGTTATTCGATCAGCCCCATTCTCTGGGCCAAGGTGAAACGCGGTCTTTCGGCAGGAAGAGTGCAGTCCGTGGCATTGCGGATGATCTGTGACAGGGAAAATGAAATCGATTCATTTATTTCTCAGGAATACTGGACTCTGGAAGCAGATCTTTCAGCCGGAAAAAATACCGAGGCCGTTACTGCCAGATATTGCGGCAGGAATGACCAGGAAAACGGGAAAGAGATCATCGACAGCAAAGAAAAATGCGATCTCATCAAAAGCACCTGTCAGAATCATGAATTTATATTGAAGGAAGTAAAAAACGGGGAGCGGATCAGAAAGTCCCCGCTTCCGTTTACTACTTCAACACTTCAGCAGGAAGCCAGTAAGACGTTGAACTTTTCCACCCAGAAGACAATGAGAATAGCCCAGCAGCTTTATGAAGGTGTGGAAGTAAAGGGATTCGGCACCATAGCGCTGATTACCTACCTTCGTACGGACAGCACAAGAATTGCGGAGGAAGCGGATGCCGCGGCACGAAAATATATTGCGGCAAATTACGGGGAACGGTATGTTTCCCAACATCCGACAGTCACCAAAGCTCCCGGAAAAATCCAGGATGCCCACGAAGCAATCCGTCCGACGGATATTTCTCTTTCCCCTGCGCAGGTAAAGGCATCTCTTCAGAGAGATCAGTTCCGTTTGTATCAGCTGATCTGGAAAAGATTTACTTCAAGCCGCATGGAACCTGCGGTTTACGCTACTACAAACGCCAAGGCCGATTGCGCCGGGAATATTTTCCTGATTTCAGGATCAAGCCTTGTTTTTGACGGCTTCATGAATGTATATACCGACAGCGAAAAACAGGAAGAAGGCAGCAATGCGGTAATATCCAAATTGAAAGCCGGACAAAAACTGAATCTGAAGGAACTTCGGGAAGAACAGCATTTTACGCAGCCGCCGGCACATTATACGGAAGCAAGCCTGGTCAAAGCGCTGGAAGAACAGGGAATAGGCCGGCCCAGTACGTATTCTCCGACCATCACCACTATTCTCGCAAGAAGATATATCACAAAGGAGCAGAAAAGCCTTTATGTGACCGAGATGGGACAGGTAGTAAATAAAATGATGGTGGAGTCGTTCCCGGATATTGTTGACAAACAGTTTACGGCGAATATGGAACAGACACTTGACTCCGTCGGAGAGGGTAAAACAAACTGGAAAAGTGTAATCGAGAATTTTTATCCGGATCTGGAAAAGGAAGTCAGCAGGGCAGAGAAGAATCTGCAGAGCGTTAAAATTGCGGATGAAGAAAGCGATGAAGTCTGCGAACTTTGCGGACGCCGTATGGTCATCAAATACGGGCCTCACGGGAAATTTCTGGCCTGCCCCGGTTTCCCTGAATGCAAAAATACAAAACCGTACTTTGAGAAAACAGGCGTTTTATGCCCCAAGTGCGGGAAAAATGTTGTTTTAAAGCGTACCAGAAAAGGCAGAGTCTATTACGGCTGTGAAAATAATCCGTCCTGTGACTTCATGAGCTGGAGCCGGCCGGCCGGGAAAAGCTGCCCGAAATGCGGGAGTTATCTGGTGATCAAAGGGAATAAGATGGTCTGTTCCGATCCTTCCTGCGGCTATTGTGAGACGCTTCCTCAGGATAATATTCAAAATTAAACCAAAAAATAATAAATCTTTGTAAGTTTTCATTGTTTTCTTGCAATTTATCTGAAATTGTGCTAAAGTTCATATAATTCGGTATAAGATTTTCGTCTCGTCAGACTGAAACGGAAAAGAATGAGGATTCTATGAGTGTACAGTTACTGGATAAAACGAGAAAAATCAATCAGCTTCTTCACAACAATAATTCGCACAAAGTGATTTTCAATGATATCTGCAGTGTACTGAGCGATATTCTGGGAAGCAATATTCTTGTTATCAGCAGAAAAGGAAAGGTGCTTGGTGTCGGCATACACAGCGGTACGGAAGAGATCCATGAACTGATCGTGGACCAGCTCGGCGGTTATGTAGATAAAATGCTGAACGAACGTCTTCTTTCCATCCTTTCCACAAAAGAAAATGTGAATCTGGCTACCCTTGGATTCGATGAAGCGGATGTTACAAAATATCAGGCCATCATCACACCGATCGATATTGCCGGAGAGCGTCTCGGAACACTTTTTATTTATAAGCAGGGGTCGTCCTTTGATATTGATGATATTATCCTCAGCGAGTATGGAACCACGGTGGTAGGACTTGAAATGATGCGGAGCGTCAATGAGGAAAATGCAGAGGAAAACCGCAAGATACAGATTGTCAAAAGCGCCATTTCAACCCTGAGCTTTTCCGAACTGGAAGCCATTACGCATATTTTTGATGAACTTCACGGTACGGAAGGAATTCTCGTGGCAAGTAAAATCGCGGACCGTGTAGGGATCACCCGTTCCGTAATTGTGAATGCGCTTCGTAAATTTGAAAGTGCCGGTGTGATTGAAAGCCGTTCCAGCGGAATGAAGGGAACCTATATCAAGGTCCTGAATGATGTGGTTTTCGATGAACTGAAAAAAGTCAAAACCTCCGACCTGAAAAAAAACAGCTCCGGAAGCCGAAAATAATCTGACGGTTCCGGAAAAAAGGCAGGATTTTCAAGATGAAATGAAGGATGGGGCTTGCCTCTGTCCTTTTTTTATGTTATATTATTTCGGTTGCCGGGCTATAGCCCGAAAATAATCACGTCTGCGATCAAGGGGCCGGTTGCCGTACAGCAGTGCGGTATTTCCCTGGAACCAAAACGGACGGAAGAAAAAACTGGAGGAAAAGTACAATGAGCGTTATTTCGATGAAGCAGTTACTGGAAGCAGGGGTACATTTCGGTCATCAGACCAGGCGCTGGAACCCCAAAATGGCTACGTACATTTACACGGAACGCAACGGGATCCATATTATCGATCTGCAGAAGACCGTCGGCAAGATCGATGAAGCCTACAAAGCGGTATCCGATATTGCAGCCAACGGCGGAAACATTCTTTTTGTCGGGACCAAGAAACAGGCACAGGATGCCATCAAAGATGAAGCAACCCGCTGCGGTATGTACTATGTAAATGAGCGCTGGCTCGGCGGTATGCTGACCAACTTTAAGACCATTCAGTCCCGGATCAAGAGACTGCAGAAAATTGAGGAAATGAGTGGGGACGGTACCTTCGATGTTCTTCCGAAGAAGGAAGTTACCGCTTTGAAAAAAGAACAGGACAAACTGGAAAGAAATCTGGGCGGAATCAAAAACATGAAAAAACAGCCCGATGCCATTTTTGTTGTGGACCCCAAAAAAGAAAGAATCTGCGTAGCCGAGGCACATGCGCTGAAAATCCCGCTTATCGGTATTGCCGATACAAACTGTGATCCGGAAGAACTGAACTATGTAATTCCGGGAAATGACGATGCGATCCGCGCAGTTAAACTGATCGTTTCCAAGATGGCTGATGCAGTCATTGAGGCAAATCAGGGAACTGCTGCAAACAATGCGGAAACCGTTTCTTCGGAACAGCATGAGACACCGGCGGAAGGTGCGGATACGGCTGCAGAAGCTCTTGCAGAAGCCATTCAGGTCAATGCGGCGGAAGCCGGCAACTGAAGAAAAACGGATTTTGACCCGATAAACACCAACCAGACGGAGGAAAATTATGGCAGCAGTAACAGCGGAACTTGTTAAAAAATTAAGAGAAGAAACCGGCGCCGGAATGATGGATTGCAAGAAAGCACTTTCGGCTACGGATGGAGATATGGAAAAGGCAGTGAATTTTCTGAGAGAAAAAGGACTTGCCGGAGCACAGAAGAAGGCAGGCAGAATAGCTGCTGAAGGTATGGTGGAAACGCTGGTTATGGAAGACGGACACCGTGCGGTTGCAGTTGAAGTAAATGCGGAAACCGATTTTGTAGCCAAAAATGAAAAATTCAGGAATTACGTTAAAGAAGTCGCGGCGCAGGCGCTTGATACGAAGGCTGCCGATCTGGATTCTTTTTTAAATGAAAAATGGGCAGGGGATCCTTCTCTGACCGTGAACCAGGAACTTTCCAGCATGATTTCCATCATCGGTGAGAATATGCATATCCGTCGTTTTCAGCAGATGCAGGAGGATAACGGTTTTATTTCTTCCTATATTCATGCAGGCGGAAAGATAGGCGTTCTGGTTGATGTTGAAACGGATGTGGTAAATGACGCTGTGAAGGAAATGGCAAAAAATATTGCGATGCAGACGGCGGCCCTGAAGCCTCTTTATACTACAGATAAGGAAGTCGATGCGGATTATCTTGTACGTGAGAAGGAAATCCTGACACAGCAGGCAAAGAACGAGAAGCCGGATACGAATGACAAGATCATTGAGGGAATGGTCATGGGCAGGCTGAATAAGGAATTGAAGGAAATATGCCTGGTCGACCAGATCTACGTCAAAGCGGAAGATGGAAAACAGTCCGTTCAGAAATATGTGGATGAAGTTGCCAGGGCAAATAATGCAAAAATTTCCATAAAAGGTTTCATCCGCTTTGAAACAGGAGAGGGCCTCGAACACAAGAGTGAAAATTTTGCGGAAGAAGTTGCAAAACAGATGCAGAAATAATCGTCACGGAAAAATAATCGTTCAGATAAAAAAGACGTCAGCCGGGCTGTCGTCTTTTTTTATGCTCTATTTTTTCAAAACATGATAGAATATCTGTGATATCACTTTTGGCGGCCACATCATATACATTTTTCCATACGGGTTGTTTGACTCTTCCCGGGCGTTGTAATAAAATAAAAATATGAATAAAGATCAACCGGAGTTCAACTGGAATAATGAGGAAGAAAAGCAGAAAAAGACCGGCATTTATTTCGGAGATGAAGAGGTCATTAAAAAGAAACACGAATTTGAAGCAATGGGTGGAAAGAACCCGGATTCCGAAAAAAATGCAGTTCAGAGCAGAATGCTGATGCAGCTCATTTTTATTGCGGTTGCCATAGCCGCAGTATTTATTGTTTGTTTTTTTATTATGAGAAGACAGACTTCCGAACTGAAAAAACAGCAGCTGAATGATTGTTCCTCTGCCCTTATTATCAGATTGAAAAATGATTATTCTTTTGTTGAAGATATCGAATGTACGGAAGAGACGGCGGCAATCCATGTGAATTCAATTTGGATCGGTTTATCTTCCGACAGCAGAAAAAAATATTCGGAAGAAATACAAAAAACGGTAACAGAAGAGTATAATCATTTTCCGATGATCAGAAAGAAGCAGCGGGTTCCCGTATCTTTTGATTACAACAATATGGACGCAGGGTCCGCGGATCGGGAGGGTGTCGTTTTTGTAAAGTAATAAAACCGAATTTTTCGGTAAAATCATTCAGGGAGGAAATATGGAAAAGAAAACACCGCTGTATGAACTTCATTGTCAGGAAGGAGGGAAAATCGTACCGTTTGCCGGATGGCTGCTGCCGGTGCAGTATCAGACAGGTGTGATCCGGGAACATATGGCAGTACGTGAAAAATGCGGGCTGTTTGATGTCAGCCACATGGGTGAGATCTTACTTACCGGAACCGATGCCGTTAAAAATCTCAACCGTATCCTGACAAATGACTATACGGTCATGGAAGACGGACGGGCGCGTTATTCGCCGATGTGTAATGAAAACGGCGGATGCGTGGATGATCTGATCGTATATAAAAGAGCTGAAAATGATTATTTTATTGTAGTAAACGCCGCCAACAAGGACAAAGATTTTTGCTGGATCAAAGAGCATCTTTCCGGAAATGCAGAATGCAGGGATATTTCGGATGAAACAGCTCAGATTGCCGTTCAGGGTCCTTATGCAGAAACTATTTTAAAGAAGCTCACCCGGGAAGAAACCATTCCGCAGAAGTATTACCATGCGGTATTTCAGGCAGAGGTGGCAGGTCTTTCCTGCACCGTCAGCCGAACGGGATATACCGGAGAAGACGGCTTTGAAATCTATTGCCGGTCTTCAGATGCACCGTCCATGTGGACGGCTTTCCTGGATGCGGGAAAGGAAGAAGGCATTCTTCCTTGCGGTCTGGGGGCCAGGGATACGCTCCGCCTGGAAGCGGCAATGCCGCTGTACGGACATGAGATGGATGATACCGTTTCTCCGCTGGAAACCGGGCTGTCTTTTGCCGTAAAGCTGGATAAAGAGAATTTTATCGGTAAAGAAAAAATGACAAAAGACTTTCCGCCCAAAAGGGAAAGAATCGGACTTAAAGTTACGGGACGGGGGATTGTAAGAGAGTCTGAGATCCTGAAAAAAGAAGGGCGAACGATAGGCAGAACCACCAGCGGTACTTTTGCCCCGTATCTCAATTTTCCGATTGCCATGGCGCTGGTTACCGCAGGGGAAACTTCGGCTGGTGACAGGATCACGGCGGATGTCAGAGGAAAATCCGTGGAGTGTGAAGTAGTGAAGCTGCCGTTTTATAAACGTAAAAAATAATTTTCAGGGAGGAAAAAACAAAAATGAATATTCCAAAAAATCTTCAATACACAAAATCACATGAATGGGTCAGGTTCGACGGAGAAACCAATGTTACCGTCGGATTAACCGATTATGCGCAGCAGGAACTGGGAGATCTGGTTTTTGTAAATCTTCCGGAACAGGGAGACACCATAACTGCAGGGGAAACTTTTTCCGATGTGGAAAGTGTAAAGGCTGTATCCGATGTTTATTCTCCCGTCACGGGAACCGTGGAGGAAGTGAATGCGGACCTGCTGGATGCCCCCGAAAAGATCAATGAGGATCCTTATGAAGCATGGCTTGTTCAGGTAAAGGATATTACTGCGAAAGAAGAACTTCTTTCTTCAGACGAGTACGAAAAGTTTATTGAGGAAGAGAAGTTGAATCAAAACGGGTAAGGAAGGGAGCCGGATGGGAAATTTTATACCGGTAAGTGAAACGGATGAGAAAAAGATGCTTGAAAAAATCGGCATCGGAACAATAGAAGAACTTTTCTCGGATATTCCGGAAAGCTGTCGAATGAAAGGATTTCCGGATCTGCCGGAAGGAAAATCGGAAATGGAGGCAGCAGGGATCGTACGCTCTCTTGCGGATAAAAATAAAGTATATCACCGGATATTCCGCGGGGCAGGTGCCTATCATCACTATATTCCTGCAATTGTCCGGGAAGTATTGTCAAAAGAAAGTTTTCTGACTGCCTATACACCTTATCAGGCTGAAATCAGTCAGGGAATCCTGCAGTCCATTTTTGAATATCAGACCTATATCTGTGAGCTCACCGGAATGGAGGTATCCAATGCCGGCGTTTATGACGGCGCGGAAGCAGCGGCGGAGGCTGCCGCCATGTGCGTGGAAAAAGAGCGCACCCAGGTTCTTGTTTCCGCTGCAGTCCATCCGGATATTCTGTCTGTTGTCGAAACCTATTGTTTTGGCAGCAATGCCGAATGCAAACTTGTTTCCGAAAAACACTATGTAACGGATCTGTCGTCTTTGAAAGAAATGATCGGCCCCCGGACAGCCTGCGTAATTTTACAGCAGCCGGATTTTTACGGAACGATCGAGGATATTTCCGCAGCGGAAAAACTGGTTCATGCCTGCGGGGCAAAACTGATACTTATTGTGAATCCGATCGCCTCTTCCATATTGAAAACGGCCGGAGAATACGGCGCCGATATTGCTGTAGGCGAAGGGCAGCCCCTCGGTATGCCCTTATCCTTCGGGGGACCTTACCTTGGTTTCATGGCGGTAAAACATGATATGATGCGCAAACTCCCCGGACGGATCGTAGGAGAGACAAAGGATGCCGGGGGGCGGACCGGATATGTTCTTACCCTCCAGGCAAGGGAACAGCACATCCGGCGTGAAAAGGCATCCAGCAACATCTGTTCCAATGAAGCCTTATGTGCGCTTTCTGCCGGTGTCTACTGTTCGGCCATGGGACCGGACGGAATCCGAAAAGCCGCACTTTCCTCCATGAATAAGGCGCATTATCTTGCACAAAAACTGTCGGATACGGGCTTTCTTCCGGTCAGTCAGGGAAATACCTTCCATGAATTTGTTACCGTAAGTCCGTTCCGCGTAAACGAGGTCATGAAACTTCTTTCCCGTCATGGGATTCTCGGAGGTCTTCCCCTGAAAGGGGAACATGAAGGGGAAATCCTCTGGTGCTGTACGGAAATGAATTCCAGGGGAGAAATGGATGAGCTTGTGTCAATTTTAAAAAAAGAGGGGGGAACCTTATGCTGATCTTTGATAAAGGTTCCAAAGGAAGACATGGATCCTATCTTCCTGAATGCGATGTTCCGGAAGTATCTCTTCCGGATGCTGAAAAGAGGATTCTGCCGCTTGATTTTCCGGAATTGTCGGAGAATGATGTCAGCCGGCACTATTCGGAACTCGCGCGGAAAGCACATGGTGTAAATGACGGCTTTTATCCGCTCGGTTCCTGCACCATGAAGTATAATCCGAAGATTGATGATGATATGGCATCTCTGGAGGGCTTTTCCTGTATTCATCCGCTTTCCGCGGAAGAAGATTCTCAGGGCTGCATGGAACTGATGAGGGGCCTTGAAGAAGACTTGTGCGAAATTACGGGAATGGATCGTTTTACCCTTCAGCCTGCTGCCGGTGCGCATGGTGAATTTACCGGTCTTCTCCTGATCAAGGCTTTTCACAGGGCAAGAGGAGAAGAAAAGATCAGAACAAAGATCATTGTACCGGACAGCGCGCACGGGACCAATCCTGCAAGTGCACATATGGCAGGCTTTGAGGTGATGAATATTTCTTCCGGAGCTGACGGATGCATAGATCTTGATACATTAAAATCTGTCTGTGACCATACCGTAGCCGGTCTTATGCTGACCAATCCGAATACGCTCGGACTGTTTGACCGGAATATCGACAAGATAACAGCCATTGTCCATGAATGCGGCGGTTTATGCTACTATGACGGAGCCAATCTGAATGCAGTCATGGGAATCGTACGCCCCGGTGATATCGGGTTCGACTGCATGCATTTGAATCTTCATAAAACATTCGCCACGCCGCACGGCGGCGGCGGACCGGGCAGCGGACCTGTCGGATGCAGGAAAGATCTGGTACGTTTCTTACCGGGAAAAATGATCGAAAAGAATCCGGAAACCGGATTGCTCCAATGGGAAAAAGAGAGTGAAAGCATTGGAGATGTGCGATCCTTTTACGGTAACTTTCTTGTGTTTGTCAGGGCTTTTACGTATCTGACCATGCTCGGAAAAACAGGAGTATATGAGACCAGTTCCCATGCCGTTTTAAACGCCAATTATATGATGCACTGTTTAAAAGATACCTATCCGGTAGCTTTCAACAGGACCTGCATGCATGAGTTTGTCCTTACGCTGGAAGAGCTGAAAGAAAAAACAGGCTGCAGCGCTCTGGATATTGCAAAGGGTCTTCTGGACTGCGGAATTCATCCGCCGACCATGTACTTCCCGCTGATCGTAAAAGAGGCTCTGATGTTTGAACCCTGTGAAACGGAATCGAAAGAAACCATGGACCATGCAATAGAAGTTTTAAAAAAGTTAAAGGAAACGGCTGAGAAAGATCCGCAGAGTCTTCACAGTGCGCCTCATACCACACCGGTTTCAAGACTGGATGAAGTTAATGCGGCAAGGCATCCGGTGCTGAGATGGACGCGGAGTGACACCTGATGATCGATAAACTTTATTATTTTATTTCACCGGGCTACAACCCGCATGAAAACATAGCGACGGAAGAAGAGCTTCTCTACCGGGTAAATCAGGGGGAGTGCATTTTATATCTCTGGCAGAATGAAAGAACCGTAGTGATCGGAAGGAACCAGAATGCATGGAAAGAGTGCCGCATCGAACAGCTCTCCTGTGATGACGGAGTGCTCGCAAGAAGGCTTTCCGGGGGAGGTGCAGTTTACCATGACCTCGGAAATCTGAATTTTACTTTTCTTCTTCGTAAAAAAGATTATGATACTGTCCGTCAAAGTGAAGTCATATTAAGGGCAGTTCAAAATTGCGGGATACAGGCAATCCGGAACGGAAGAAATGACCTGACGGTGGATGATAAAAAATTTTCCGGGAATGCATACTATGAAACCGGAGACAGACTCTATCATCACGGGACCGTGATGGTCAATGTTTCCAAGGCTGATATGAAAAAATATCTGCGGCCTTCCTCCTTTAAACTGAAGAGCAAGGGCGTATCCAGCGTAGAATCAAGGGTTATGAATCTTTGTGAAGCCGGACCGGATATCACAGTGGAAAAACTGAGGGAGAGTCTGCTGGAATCCTTCCGCGAATGTTACAATCTTCCGGCTGCGGAAGAACTTTTTGTGGAAGACATGGATATTGCATCTCTTTTAAAACGCAGAAAAAAATTCGGTACGGTGGTCTGGGTATACGGAAAGGCATCCGAGTTCACAAATCAGTTTAATTTCCGCGGAGAATACGGGGAAATTTATATTGAAATGAAAGTCGATTGCGGAAAAATCATTTCGGCGAAGGTCTACAGCGATTCCATGGATATCATGCTGCCCGGGAAAATTGAAAAAGAACTGACGGGCCTTTTATATGATTCTTCCGAAACGGAGGAAATTTTAAAGAAATATGGAAAAGTATGATCTGATGATAATCGGTTCGGGACCGGGAGGTGCTTCCTGCGCAAACGAGGCCGGAAAAACAGGTTTGTCTGTTGCCGTGATCGAAAAGCTTGAAGCCGGGGGAACATGCCTGAACAGAGGATGTATCCCGACCAAGGCAATGCTGCATGCAGCTGAAATATTTTCGGACAGAAAGAAACACAGTGCCTGGTTTGCAAACGGGGAGGAAGATAAAATCAATTTTTCTTCTGTTTGTGAATACAGGGAAAACACCATCGCCGTTCTTCAAAAGGATGTGCTTTCCGGCTTTCAAAAAAACCATATCAGGTTTTACCATGCGGAAGGGAAGATCAGTTCTGTATCGGATGAGGGGGTTACCGTACTCCTTTCCGATCAAACTGTTTTGTCGGCGGCAAACGTTATTCTGGCATCCGGTTCGCATGTTTTTAAACTTCCTGTTCCGGGAGCGGATCTGCCGAACGTGCTTACCAGTGATGAATTTTTGTCTATGAGGAGACTTCCCGGTTCCGTAGTTATTGTGGGCGGCGGGGTGATAGGCTGTGAATTTGCCTGCTTTTTAAATGGATTCGGAATCCCGGTCACGGTGATCGAATTTCTTCCCCGTATCCTTTCCGGGATGAGCAGGGAAATATCCCAGAATTTGAAAATGATCCTTAAAAAACGGGGAGTTGTTTTTTATGAAGACAGCAGTCTGTTGAGGGTAGAACAGGAAAATGAAAATCAGTTAAAATGTTTCTTCCGGAAAAACGGAGAAAATGATGCGGAAAACTCTGTCATGGCCGAAACGGTCCTGATGGCAGCAGGGAGAAAAACCGATATACAGAATCTGTTTACGGAAAAGTTTCTTTCCGAAGGAAAGATTCCGGAAACGGACCGCGGACGAATTAAGGTCGGAGAGGATTTTCGGACAAGTCTGCAGCATGTCTATGCGATCGGAGATATTGTTCCGGGTCCGCAGCTTGCGCATAAGGCTGCAGCAGAAGGGAAGCATGCCGTCCGGGCAATCGCTCTTTCTTCAGGGAAAGCCTTCCGGGAAGATTCCTGTGATCTTTCCCTGATACCGTCCTGTGTCTATACGGATCCGGAAATTGCATCCGCAGGGCTTACGGAATCTGCGGCAAAAGAACAGGGCATTTCCGTCAAATGCGGAAAAACGCTAACCGGTGCAAATTCAAAGTCTGTCATCACCGGGGAAGAGCATGGCTTTTTAAAATTTGTTTCGGAGGAAAGCACCGGTATCCTGATTGGGGCGGAATTCATGTGTGCCAGAGCCTCGGATATGATAGGGGAAGCTTCTCTTGCAATTGTAAACCGCCTGACGGTAACGGACTGTCTCAAATCCGTGAGAGCACACCCGACTTATGAAGAGGCAATGACAGAGGCACTCGAAAAAATGCTGTAACGACCCGGGGAAAACGGGCTTGGGAAAAGGCAAGCCTGCGTGGGAAACGGACTTTTGACACTGAATTCATATCATGAGCTGCCCGATAAAAGTATTATCACGGATTGCTCCCGCAATCCTGCCAACCATTCGGAATTCATGGGGCCCCTGCCCCACTTCTTCCTCATGTTTGGGCGTGTCCCAAGTCCTTATTCCCATCCGCAGGCAAGCCTGCGTGGGAAACGGACTTTTGACACTGATAAAATCAAATTGACAAAAAATGTGTAGCATGCTATAGTAACCAATCATGTAGCATGCTACACATTTTTTTATTTCTGCAGAAAGAAGGAGAACGCATGGATCCAAGGACTGACAATATCGGTTTTATGATGAGAAAGATCAATTTCGCCCTGATTAGAAGATTTAACCGGAATCTTCAGGAACTTGATATTACGGTTCCGCAGGTTCAGGTCCTGAAATATCTGAACTGGCACGAGAATGAAACAGTTACGCAGAAGGATATCGAAGAATATCTGGGGGTTTCCCATCCGACTACGGTCGGCCTGTTAAAACGGATGGAGGCAAAAGATCTGATTCAAACCGAACTGAGGAAAGAGAAAAAGCAGGTAAAGGTGGTAATCCTTACCGATAAAGCAAGAAAACTTGATCGGGAAATGAAAAAAAGGCATATGGAATCGGAAAAAATCCTTTCCATCGGATTTTCCGAAGAAGAAAAAGAATTATTGAAAAAATTGCTGCAGAGGCTGTCCGAAAACCTGCAGCAGGATATACCGGAAACAGAATGCATGGGAAAAATGAAGGATATTTCTCCGAACAGGGGGACTCAGAAATATGGTCATTAAAACACTGATCAAACAGGTAAAACAGTATAAAAAGTCTTCTGTTTTGTCCGTTGTATTTGCAGCAGGGGAAGTAATCATGGAAATTCTTCTGCCGCTTATGATGGCCAGAATCATTGATGACGGAATTTCCAACGGAGACATGCATAAAATTCTGCTTTACGGAGCTGCCATGATCCTCATGGCGCTCTGTTCGCTTACATTCGGCTTTTTTTGCGGGAAGTATGCAGCAAATGCTTCCAGCGGATTTGCCGCAAATATCCGTTCTGCCATGTATGAAAGCATTCAGCATTTTTCTTTTTCCAATATCGATAAATTTTCAACGGCAGGACTGGTGACAAGATTGACAACGGATGTGACCAATGTTCAGAATGCCTATCAGATGATCATACGAATGTGTGTGCGTGCGCCTTTTACGCTTCTTGCAGCTCTTTGCATGTCCATCATGATCAGTCCGCATCTTTCCATTGTTTTTTTCCTTGCCATTCTTTTTCTCGGGATTGTTCTTGTCTTTATTCTGAGCAATGCCACAAGGGCTTTTTCCGCCGTATTTACGAAATATGATGATATGAATGCAAGTGTTCAGGAAAATGTCACGGGAATCCGGGTGGTCAAAAGCTATGTCCGTGAAGACTATGAAAATACCAAATTTCAAAAGGCAGCCTTTAACATTTATAAAATGTTCGTGAAAGCGGAAAGCTATGTCTGTACAAATTTCCCGCTTATGATGATGACCGTTTATGCCTGTATTCTCGGGCTTTCCTGGATGGGCGCGCATGATATTGTAAATGGGAATCTGACACGCGGAGAACTTACCACTCTTTTTTCCTATGCGATGAATATCATGATCTCACTGATGATGCTTTCCATGGCTTTCGTCATGATCACGATGTCAGAAGCAAGCGCCAGAAGAATATCGGAAGTTCTGCTGGAAGAGCCATCCATCAAAAATCCGGACCATGCAGTCCTGTCTGTACCTGACGGAAGTGTGGATTTTGAAAGCGTGGATTTTTCCTATGGAAAGGCAGAAAGGCCGATCGACTGGGATGACCCGGATATTTTGAAGAAGCTGAAGGCAGAGAGAAAAAGGGAACTGAACGGAGAGCTTTCAAATCCGGTACAAACAGAAGATAAATCCCGCGATGTGCTCAGTGATATTACCCTGCATGTTCGTTCCGGTGAGGTAATAGGAATCATCGGCGGAACCGGTTCCTCCAAATCATCCCTGATGAATTTAATTCCCCGCCTGTATGATGCAGACAGGGGAAGCGTAAAAGTAGGCGGAATCAATGTCAGGGAATATGAGCTTACCGCTCTTCGCAATTCCGTCAGTGTGGTCCTTCAGAAAAACGAGCTGTTTTCCGGAACGGTCCTGGAAAATCTGAGATGGGGGAATGAAAACGCTACCGAGGAAGAATGCCGGAAAGCCTGTATTTGTGCCTGTGCGGATGATTTTATCGAACGGATGCCGGAAGGATACAATACTTATATCGAACAGGGAGGAAGCAATGTTTCCGGAGGCCAGAAACAGAGGCTCTGCATTGCAAGGGCGCTTCTGAAAAAGCCGAAGATCCTGATCCTGGATGATTCTACAAGTGCGGTGGATACGGCAACGGATGCAAAAATTCGAAAATCCTTCCGGGAAGATATTCCGGATACAACAAAATTTATTATTTCTCAGAGGATATCCAGTGTAAAGGATGCGGACAGAATTCTGGTTCTCGACAACGGCCGCATCAGCGGATTTGACACGCATGAAAATCTGCTGAAGACAAATGAGATCTATCGTTCTGTTGCCGAAGGACAGGCAGGGGGAACGGGAGATTTTGATGAGAGCGGAAGGAAGGAGGCGTAAGTATGGCAGGAATGCGGGACAGAAGAAAAACAGCAAGTCCGAAGCAGGCTCTTTCCAGTCTTAAATCCGGCAGTATGCGCCGGATCATTCAGGAAATTTTCAAACACTATACGCCGCATATGATCCTTGTCGTGATCGGGATCATAGGGTCGGCATGGGCAAATGTACGCGGAACTCTTTTTCTGCAGGTTTTGATCGATCAATACATTACGCCGCTGATCGGAGATAAAAATCCGGATTTCAGGCCTCTTTCCCGGGCGATTTTTTCCATTGCCCTGGTATATGTTTTCGGATCCCTGTGCGGTTATCTGTACAATCGTCTGATGGTGAATGTCGGGCAGGGGACCATGAGAAGAATTCGGACAGGACTTTTTGATCATATGGAAAGCCTTCCGATTTCCTACTTTGATACCCATTCCCACGGGGATATCATGTCCATCTATACCAACGATACGGATACCCTGCGGCAATTTATCGGACAGGCATTTCCCCAGCTTTTCAGTTCGCTTGCAACCATCATCAGCGTTTTTATCAGCATGTGCATTCTGAATATTCCGCTGACTCTCATAACGGTTTTCATGGTATTCTTTATCATGCTCCTTTCCGGAAAGATCGCAGCCGCTTCCGGAAGGTATTTTGCCCTCCAGCAGAAAGATCTCGGAATGGTCAATGGTTTTGTCGAGGAAATGATGAACGGTGAAAAAGTGATCAAAGTGTTCTGCCATGAAGAGAACAGCATTCATGATTTTAATCAAATGAATGAGGATTTAAGAAGCGCGAGTTACAGGGCAAACACCATGGCAAATGTTCTGATGCCGATCGTTGCACAGCTGGGGAATCTTGACTATGTGATCGTGGCCATAATCGGGGCAGGTTTTGCCGTAACGGGACATTTTAACGTGACGATCGGAACGCTGGTCGCATTCATGACGCTGAATAAAAACTTCAACACGCCCTTTATGCAAATGTCTCAGCAGCTGAACTCCGTTGTCATGGCCGCTGCCGGTGCAGACCGGATTTATGCGCTGTTGGATGAACCGGGTGAACCGGATGAGGGATATGTTACTCTTGTAAATGCGAAAGAAGAAGCGGACGGATCTCTTTCCGAATCTGCGGAAAGAACCGGGCTCTGGGCCTGGAAACATTTCCATCAGGCGGACAGTACAGTTACCTATGTGAAGCTGGAAGGCGATATTGTGATGGACGATGTGGACTTCGGGTATATTCCCGATAAAACGGTCCTGCATCATATCAAGCTCTTTGCAAACAAAGGACAGAAACTGGCATTTGTAGGCTCCACCGGAGCCGGAAAGACCACCATTACGAATCTGATCAACCGGTTTTATGATATACAGGACGGTAAAATCCGTTATGACGGGATCAATATCAATAAAATCAAAAAAGCGGATCTCAGAAGAAGCCTCGGTGTGGTACTGCAGGACACCAATTTATTTACAGGTACGGTGATGGACAATATCCGCTATGGCAGACTGGATGCGACCGATGAGGAGTGCATGGCTGCATCAAAGCTTGCCAATTCCGACGGGTTTATCCGGCATCTGCCGGACGGGTATCATACCATGCTGACGGGAAACGGCGCGAACCTGTCGCAGGGGCAGAGGCAGCTGATCGCAATTGCACGGGCAGCCGTAGCAGATCCGCCGGTTCTTATCCTGGACGAAGCAACTTCCTCCATTGACACCAGAACAGAGCAGATCGTTCAAAAAGGGATGGATTCCCTGATGAAGGGGAGGACTACTTTTGTCATTGCCCACCGGCTTTCCACTGTAAAAAATTCGGACTGCATCATGGTGCTCGAACAGGGGGAGATCATTGAAAGAGGAAATCACGAACAGCTGATGGCTGAAAAAGGACGCTATTACCAGCTTTATACCGGAAATCTGGAAGAAACAGCCTGAACCTTGAGAAGAATATTGTTTTATGCTATGATATCTCCAGAAAAACCGGGAGTGAAAACATGAAAAAAAGACGGGTAATGCTGAAACTGAGCGGGGAAGCTCTGGCAGGTAAAAATAAGAACGGATATGATGAAAAAGTTGTCCGGGATGTGGCCGCTCAGGTAAAGAGCTCTCTTGGAAAAGGGATTGAACTCGGTATTGTAACGGGAGGCGGGAACTATTGGAGGGGACGTTCCAGCAAAGCGATAGACAGAACAAAAGCGGATCAGATCGGGATGCTGGCGACTGTCATGAACTGTATTTATGTTTCGGAAATTTTCCGTTCGGAGGGGATGAAAACCGCAATTCTTTCCCCCTTTGTCTGCGGAACCATGACCGAACTTTTTTCAAAAGATCTTGCCAACCGTTATTTTGAAGAGGGGAGGGTGATTTTTTTTGCCGGAGGTACCGGGCATCCCTTCTTTTCGACGGATACCGGCATTGCTCTGAGGGCAATTGAACTGGATGCGGACATGATCCTTCTTGCGAAATCCATTGACGGGATCTATTCGGCAGATCCGGAAAAAGATCCCAAAGCCGAAAGATATTCCAAAATCAGTCTGAAGGAAGTAATAGACCGGAGACTGGAGGCAATCGACCTGACAGCAAGCGTCATGTGTCTGGAAAATAAAATTCCCCTTGCAGTTTTTGACCTGAACGAAAAAAATTCCATCGCAAATGCAATGCTCGGAAAAATAAACGGAACCATAGTAAGTGTATAACATGCAGGTTATTCTGCAGGAAAGAGGGATCGTATGGCTGACTTACAGACAGCAATCAGTGAAATGGAAGTAAAAATGACCAAGGCCCTTGACTACATGGAAGCGGATTTTGCCGCAATCCGTGCGGGAAGAGCCAATCCCCATGTACTTGACCGCCTGACAGTGGATTACTACGGTACACAGACTCCCATTCAGCAGGTGGGAAATCTTTCCGTACCGGAAGCAAGGATGATCGTGATCCAGCCATGGGACAAGAGCTTGCTGAAGGAAATCGAAAAAGCAATTCAGAAGTCTGATATCGGCATCAATCCTTCCAATGACGGCAGCTGTATCCGGCTTGTTTTTCCGGAGCTTACCGAGGAACGCCGGAAAGATCTTGTGAAAGACATCCGAAAGAAGGAGGAAGCTGCCAAGGTTGCCATTCGCAATATCCGCCGTGACGGGGTGGAGATAATCAAGAAGATGGAAAAGAACGGAGATATCACAGAGGATGACAGAAAAGAGGGAGAAGAAAAAGTCCAGAAGCTGACGGAAAAAATCTGTTCCAAAATAGACCAGGTGGCGGAGTCCAAAGCAAAGGATATCATGAAGGTCTGATTTTTCAGGAAAATACATGGGACAAAGGCGGGGCGTGCTTATTTCGGGGTGCGGGTATCCCCGCCGATGTTTTAATCTGCGAAGAATCCGGGGAGGGACTAAAAAATGCCGGGAAGACTTTCGGGGCTTACGGTTCCCGAACATATAGCGATTATTCTTGACGGAAATGGAAGATGGGCGGCAAAACGCAGCCTTCCCAGAGCCGCAGGACATAAGGCAGGCTGTGAAGCGGTGGAGCAGACCGTGCGCGACTGCGCATCCATCGGTGTAAAATATCTGACGGTATACGGATTTTCAACGGAAAACTGGAAAAGAAGTACGGATGAAGTCAATACTCTTATGCAGTTATTCCGTTTCTATTTGAAAAGACTTTTGAAAGTTGCCGCAGAAGAAGGCTGCCGTTGTCTTATGATCGGAGACAAGGAGAGATTTGCACCGGACATCATCAAAGGGATAGATGACCTGATTCAGGGGACAGCGGATAATACGGGAATGACTTTTATTATTGCCATTAACTACGGAGGCAGGGATGAAATCAGAAGAGCCGCTGTAAAGATGCTGAAGGAATACCGCGATCATCCGTATGAGATCGATGAAAAAGTGGATATTCCTTTTATCGGGGCACACCTTGATACCGCCGGGGTCCCGGACCCCGATCTTCTCATTCGGACCAGCGGAGAATTAAGGATTTCAAATTTTCTTCTCTGGCAGGTCGCATACAGCGAAATCTACGTTACGGATATTTTATGGCCTGATTTTAATATGAGTTCATTGGAAGACGCCATTGTTGCATACAATAAAAGAGAAAGAAGATTCGGCGGAAGAAAGGCCTGATATGGCAAGATTACTGGATATGCTGAAAAGCAAAAAATTCTGGACACGCGTAATCAGCGGCATCATACTGATCATCATTGCTTTTATTGTGGTTGATACAGGCGGTTTCCTGCTTTTTGTGATGAATTTCGCAATTTCCCTGATTGGCCTTTTTGAATTATACAGGGTCCTGAAAATAGAAAAGGAACCGATCGGTTTTGTCGGATATATTGCCGGCGCGATCTATTATTTTCTGATGTGGAAAAACCTCAGTTACTATGATATGGTTATTTTTATCAGTGCGCTGATGGTAATGATGGCAATTTTTGTTTTTACGTTTCCACGGTATAAAACGGAACAGATATCTGTCGGATTTTTCGGCATATTCTATGTTGTGGTAATGCTTTCTTTTCTGTACCGCGTCCGTGTTTTGCCTGACGGAAAATATCTTGTCTGGCTGATCTTTCTTTCCAGCTGGGGAAGTGATACCTGTGCTTATGCAGTCGGCATGCTGATGGGGAAACATCATATTGCCCCAATCCTAAGTCCGAAAAAGACCTGGGAGGGCTGCATCGGAGGCGTGATCGGATCCGGTGTTCTCGGTTTTGTTTTCGGTGCTTTTCTCGGAAACAATATGAGTGAAGTTTCGGATCCGCGGATCGTCTGCGCATTGTCCTGTGCTTTTTCCAGCATTATTTCGCAGATCGGCGATTTTGCCGCTTCCGCGATCAAACGTGACCATGATGTAAAGGATTACGGGGATCTGATCCCGGGACACGGAGGCATTCTGGACCGTTTTGACAGCATGCTCTTTACGGCGCCGGCCATTTACCTTGCACTTTATTTTTTGAAATAAACGGAGCAAAATGAAAAAAATTTCTGTTTTGGGATCCACTGGATCCATCGGAACGCAGACACTGGATATTGTCAGAAAAAATAAGGATATCCGCATTGAAGCGATCGCTGCTCATTCCAATATTGATCTGATGGAGAAACAGATCCGGGAATTCAAACCGCATCTGGCTGCCCTTTGGGACGAAGAAAAAGCCCGGGAACTGAGAGACCGCGTAAAGGATACGGATACAAAGATAGAGACCGGAGATGACGGTATCCTTCATGTCTCGGCATTTCACAAATCAGATCTTCTGGTGAGTGCGATTGTCGGCATGATAGGGATCGAGCCTACCATTGCAGCAATTAAAGAGGGAAAAGACATTGCTCTGGCAAATAAGGAAACGCTGGTCTGTGCCGGGCATCTGATCATGCCGCTTGCAAAAAAACACGGTGTCCGCATTCTTCCGGTGGATTCGGAACATTCTGCGATTTTTCAATGTCTCAGGGGAAATCATAAAAATAAAATTGAAAAAATTCTGCTTACCGCTTCCGGAGGACCTTTTCTCGGATATACACAGAAACAGCTGGGAAAAATCAAACCGGAAGATGCCCTGAAAAATCCAAACTGGAACATGGGGAAAAAGGTCACGATCGATTCCTCCACCATGGTCAATAAGGGTCTTGAAATCATGGAGGCCGGCTGGCTGTTTCATGTTGATATGGATCAAATCCGTGTGATCATTCAGCCCCAGAGCATTGTCCATTCCATGGTCATGTTTGAGGACGGGGCCGTGATGGCACAAATGGGGGTTCCGGACATGAAGCTTCCCATTCAGTATGCCCTCTATTATCCGCAGCGAAAATCTCTTTCCGTTGATCGTCTGGATTTTTGGAAGACCGGATCCATTCTTTTTGAAAAGCCGGATGAAAAGCTTTTTCCGGCGCTGCGTCTGGCCTGTCATGCCGGAGAAACAGGAGGGAGCCTGCCTACAGTTTTCAATGCAGCGGATGAGGCGGCAGTGGAAGAATTTCTCTCCGGAAAAATCAGGTATACGGATATTGTTAAGATCATACGCCGGGCAATGCAGGCACATGAAAAGAATGGGATCCTGAAATTTCCTTCTGCTGCGGAAATTATGGATATACGCAAAGCGACAATTGATTTTGTGAAAAGTAAAACCGGGGAAAAGATTTGATGAACATTATTGCGGCTATTCTGATATTCGGACTGATCGTTCTGGTACATGAACTCGGACATTTCTTATCTGCCAGAAAATTCGGTGTTGAAGTAACGGAATTTTCCATTGGCATGGGTCCTAAAATTCATTCCTGGTATGGGAAAAATACCGTTTATTCCCTGCGTATTCTGCCGATCGGGGGATATTGCAGCATGGTCGGTGAGGATGCAGCGGAAGAAACGGAAGAAAAAAAAGATGAGGATGGATCGGAGTCCGCACAGAAACCGGTCAATGCCTACACCCGGGAAGGAAACTTTTCCTTCAAACCTGTCTGGCAGCGTTTTCTGGTTATTTTTGCCGGCCCTGCTTTTAATTTTATCCTTGCTTTTTTGATGGCTCTCATCATCATCGGAAATCTGGGTGTGGATAAGTGTGTGCTTAGCGATGTCATGCCGGGATATCCGGCTGCAGAGGCCGGCCTTAGAGCCGGGGATATCATAACCGGGATCAACAATCAGAAGATCACGGTTTACCGGGACCTTCAGCTTTATCTCGAGATGAATCCGGGAGAGTCCCTCCGGGTCTCTGTGAAACGTCCGGATTCCAAAAGCAAGTCCGGTTACGAAAAAATCAGTTTTGAAATGATGCCGAAATACAATGACGAATATCAGGCCTATATGCTTGGAATTGTTACAGACGGAAACAGATCCCGTACAAAGAATGTATGGGAAACCTTATATTATTCCGCTTATGAAATCCAGTTTAATATTACCACTACGATCAAGGAAATTTCCATGATGATCGCAGGGAAGTTTTCCGTGGATAATCTGAGCGGACCGGTAAAAATCGTCAGCATCATCGGAGAAACTGTTCAGGAAGCAAAACCTTACGGCTTCCTCGCAGTATTTTATAATCTGATCAATATGGTGCTTCTCCTGAGCGCAGCTCTCGGGATCATGAATCTTTTGCCTCTTCCTGCTCTGGACGGAGGCAGACTGGTCTTTTTAATCCTGGAGGGAATTCTGGGCCATCCTGTAAACCGACGATTCGAAACCTATGTGCATCTGGCAGGATTCGTTCTTTTAATGCTGCTGATGGTATTCGTCATGTATAATGACATTCGCAGCCTGATTCGTTGAAAGGAGTTTATTGATGAGAAAAAAAACACGGGAGATCCGGATTGGGGACCGTGTGATCGGCGGTGAAAATCCGATACTGATCCAATCCATGTGTAATACAAAAACAGAAGATGTGGAGTCAACCGTTCAACAGATCCTGAAACTTGAAAAAAACGGCTGTGATATTATCCGTGTGGCTGTTCCCACCAGGGAAGCTGCCCTTGCTGTTTCTAAAATCAAAAGAATGATCCATATTCCGCTTGTCGCGGATATTCATTTTGATCCGCTTCTTGCCATTTATTCCATTAAGAATGGTGCGGATAAGATCAGGATCAATCCCGGAAATATCGGTTCGGAAGACAAAATACGTGAAGTTGCGGATACCGCAAAGGCATACGGCATCCCCATCCGGGTAGGGGTAAATTCCGGCTCCCTTGAAAAAAAACTGCTGGAAAAGTACGGGGGAGTAACGGCAGAAGGCCTGGTGGAATCCGCTCTTGATAAGGTGTATTTACTGGAGAACTTTGACTTTCACGATATCGTGATCAGTATAAAATCCTCGGATGTTCTCATGAGCATAAAAGCCTATGAACTGATTTCGGAACAGACAGATTATCCGCTGCATGTAGGGATCACCGAAGCGGGGACCGTAAAAACCGGGACAATCAAGTCTTCTGTCGGCCTTGGCATTATCCTTCATGAAGGAATAGGAGATACCGTACGTGTTTCTCTGACAGGGGACCCATTGGAAGAAGTTTTATGCGCAAAAAAGATCCTCCGGTCTCTGGGGCTTAAGAAGGGCGGAATAGAAGTAATTTCCTGCCCCACCTGCGGGAGAACAGAGATCGATCTGATTTCCCTTGCGGAAAAAGTGGAAAAACTTTCGGAAGGATATGACGGTCTGAATTTGAAAATTGCCGTGATGGGCTGTGTTGTAAACGGCCCGGGGGAAGCAAAGGAAGCTGATCTCGGGATTGCGGGAGGCCGGGGAGAAGGATTGTTGATCCGAAAGGGACAAATTGTTCAAAAACTGAAGGAAGAAGATTTCATACCTGCATTGAAAAAGGAACTTGATCATTTATCCGGAAAGTATATTTAAAACAGGGGAAATGAATGAAGACTCTGTATGATGTTTTTCCGAATATGAAAACAGAGGAGCAGATGACTTCTCTTCTCAATAAAGTCAGCGTGGACCGGATCACCGTTTCCGCCGATATGGGAGAGTTATGCATTTTTTTGGGATGTGACCGGCTGATCAGCAGAATATCCCTGGCAGAAGTGGAAAAAGAAATCAGGAGGCAGGTTTTTCCGAAGAAACAGATTCGTGTCTCCATTCGGGAACATTTTATTTTAAATGGGGTTTTTACTCCCGAAAAAATCTGGAATGCCTATCTGGACAGCATCCTTTTTGAACTGAAAGAAAAAAACCTGATCGAATACCGCATCATCAAACGGGGAGAAGTTTGTTTTTCCGAACCGGACAGAATGACCGTCCGTGTTGAAAAAATGAAATTCAACATGGAAGTTATCGATGATCTGATGGCTTATATCCGGGATACGGTTTTTTGGGAACGTTTCGGGATGAAGGTCAGCGTATCCCCTCTGTATGTGGATTATCGTCTTCCGGACCGGGAAGGGGAAACGGAGATCGTAAAAATGGAGGACATGCCGAAGGCTGCTGAAAAAGAAGAAAAATTCATGCTTCCGGCTGCATCGGACAAAACCGTCATTTCCGCGCCGGTTCCGGGTACCGGAAAAAGAAAAAAGGGGTCTCTCAGACATTCGGACAATCCTGATGTCCTGTACGGATATGATTTTAAAGATGAGTTTATCGAATTGAAAAACCTTGTGACGGTAATGGGAGATATTTCCGTAAAGGGACAGGTCTTTGGCCTGGAAAGCCGTTTCCTGGATAAACACGACTGCACGATGTTCCTTTTTTCCATAACGGATTTTACGGATTCCGTTTCTGTTAAAATGTTTGTCAATGAAGAAGACACTGAAAAAATCTCTCTTTTTTTGAGAGAGGGGATATTCATCAAACTCCGCGGGGTTACCAGTATGGATAACCGTGACGGAGAGCTGATCATCAGTCCTGTCAGAGGGATCAAGACCTGTGAGCCGTTCAGTGAAAATGTCCGGGAGGACAACGCAAAAATAAAGCGCATTGAACTGCATTGCCATACCAAAATGAGTGATCTGGATGCGGTTTCCGACGTGAAGGATATTATCCTGCAGGCTAAAAGATGGAATATGGATGCGATCGCCATTACCGATCACGGAAATGTGCAGGCTTTCCCGGATGCATGGAAGCTTGTGAAGGATCATCCGGAAGATTTTCCGAAAATTCTATATGGAATAGAAGGATATCTGGTGGATGATCTGAAGGAAATGGCTTTGAATCCGGGGGATTTTACTCTGGATTCCTCTTTTGTTGTTTTTGACCTTGAGACAACAGGTTTTTCTCCGGTAAAGGATTCCATCATTGAGATCGGCGCGGTACAGATAACCGGCGGTGTTATCACCCGGCGATTTTCTTCCTTTGTGAATCCGGAAATACCGATCCCTTTCCGTATTGAGGAACTGACTGGCATCAGTGACAGAGACGTAAGCAATGCGCCGAAGATTGAAGAGGCACTGCCTGCTTTTCTTGAATTCTGCAGGGGCTCTGCCGTGGTTGCTCACAATGCGTCCTTTGATACCGGATTTATCCGCGAGAATGCCGGAAGACTGCATCTTTCATGGGAACCGACGGTACTGGATACGGTATCGCTTGCACACCTTCTTCTTCCGAAACTGAACCGTTATAAACTGGATACCGTTGCCAAAGCCCTGAATGTTTCCCTTGAAAATCACCATAGGGCTGTTGATGATGCGGGCTGTACGGCAGAAATATTCCTTAAATTCATTCCCATGCTGAAAGAACGCGGGATCAATACGCTGAAGGATATGGAAACTCTTAATGCTGCCGATGCCGGGATGATCAAAAAAGGAACTACATTTCACGTGATCATTCTTATTAAGAATGAGACGGGGAGAGTAAATCTCTACCGTTTGATCTCTTATTCGAATCTTGATTATTTCAGCAAAAAACCGAGGATCCCGAAAAGTGTGTTAAACCGGTACCGGGAAGGGCTGATCATAGGAAGTGCCTGTGAGGCCGGAGAGATATTCCAGTCCTTACTTCGGGGAGAAAGCGCAGGGGAGATCGGAAGGCTGGTCAATTTTTATGATTATCTTGAGATCCAACCCGTAAAAAATAATGAGTTTATGATTCAGGATGAACACTATCCCATAGAAAGCGAAGAGGATATCCGTGCGGTCAATAAGAAGATCGTTCAGCTGGGAGAACGGTATAACAAGCCGGTCGTTGCCACATGCGATGTACATTTTCTGAATCCGCAGGATGAGATTTACCGCAGGATGATCTTTTATGAAAACAAATATGAAAATGCCGATAACCAGCCTCCTTTGTATTTAAGAACGACAGAAGAAATGCTGGATGAATTTTCCTATCTGGGGCCGGACAAGTGCACGGAAGTTGTCATTACGAATACACGGAAAATTGCGGATCAGATCGAGCGGATATCGCCGGTAAGACCTGACAAATGCCCGCCGGTCATTCCGGACTCCGATAAAAAGCTGACGGAGTCCTGCTACCGGAAGGCACACGAACAGTACGGAGATCCGCTTCCGAAAATCGTAGAGGAACGGCTTCAAAAAGAGCTGGGTTCCATTATCAAAAACGGATTTGCGGTTATGTATATTATTGCGCAGGAGCTGGTTCGTCATTCAAATGAAGAAGGATATTTTGTGGGATCCAGGGGATCCGTAGGCAGTTCCTTTGTTGCCTATACCGCCGGAATTACGGAAGTAAATCCCTTAAAACCGCATTATTACTGTCCCAAATGCAAATACAGCGATTTTGATTCCGAGATTCCCCGGCAATACGCAGGGACCGCAGGCTGCGACATGCCGGACCGGATCTGTCCGGTCTGCGGTGAAAAACTGAAAAAAGACGGTTTTGATATCCCGTTTGAAACATTTCTCGGCTTTAAAGGAGACAAGGAACCGGATATCGATCTGAACTTTTCCGGTGAAAATCAGGCATCCGCCCATGCCTATACAGAAGAAATATTCGGGAAGGGACAGACTTTCCGGGCAGGTACGGTTGGGACCCTTGCCGAAAAAACCGCATACGGATATGTAAAGCATTATTTTGAAAATCACGGGGAACAAAAACGCAAGTGTGAGATCAACCGTCTTGTTAAAGGGTGCCTCGGGATCAGACGGACTACGGGACAGCATCCGGGAGGAATTGTTGTTTTACCCAAAGGAGAATCCATTTACTCCTTTACACCGGTTCAGCATCCTGCAAATGATATGACCACAAAGATCATAACCACACATTTTGAATATCATGCGATTTCACACAATCTTTTAAAACTGGACATTCTGGGACATCAGGATCCGACCATGCTCCGCATGCTTCAGGATTTAACAGGGATGGATCCGGTAAGGGATATTCCGCTGGACTCCCGGGAAGTAATGAGCCTTTTTCAGGATACTTCCGCGCTTCATATAAAACCGGAAGATATCATGGGCTGTAAACTCGGGACTCTCGGAATCCCGGAATTCGGAACGGATTTTGCCATGAACATGCTTCTGGAGGCAAAGCCGGAAGGGCTTTCCGATCTCGTGCGCATTGCCGGACTGGCGCACGGCACGGATGTGTGGAACGGGAATGCGCAGACTTTGATCGAAGAAGGAAAAGCAACCATCCGGACGGCTATCTGTACCCGTGATGACATTATGACAGAATTGATCAAGACAGGCCTGGATCCGCAGGGGGCTTTTAAGATCATGGAAAGCGTGCGGAAGGGAAAAGGTCTTGCTCCCGAACAGGAAGCGGATATGAAGGAACACGGCGTTCCCGACTGGTATATCTGGTCCTGTAAAAAGATCAAATACATGTTCCCGAAGGCGCACGCTGCTGCCTATGTCATGATGGCCTGGCGGATAGGGTATTGTAAGATTTTTTATCCGCTTGCCTATTATTGCTCCTATTTTTCCATTCGGGCCACGGGTTTTTCCTACGGCCTTATGTGTCAGGGAAAGCAAAAGCTTGAATATGTTCTGAATGAGTTGAAAAAGCGGGATTATAAACAGAATCGTGAAAATCCTCTGAGCTCAAAGGATGAAGATACCCTGAGGGACGGCAGACTGGTTCAGGAAATGTATGCCCGCGGCATTGAATTCCTTCCGATCGATCTCACAAAGGCAAAGGCTGTTAAGTTCACCATTTGGGGAGAAAAAATCATGCCGGGTTTGACCAGCATCGACGGGCTTGGAGAAATTGCAGCCCGGCAGATCGAAGCAGAAGCCGGAAGAGGCCCCTTTATCTCCAAAGACGATTTTATGAACCGAACCGGTACCGGGCCTTCCACCGTGGAACTTCTGGATCAGTTCGGCATTCTGGGCAATATTCCCGCAAGCAATCAGCTTTCCATTTTTGATCTTATACAGAGCTGAGGCTTGCGAATGGCCGCAGTTTATGATAAATTAAATTTTCGGAGTCGGACAGACGGTCGCAGCTGCAAATGCCGAAAGGCTGCAGGTGAGGAAAGTCCGGGCTTCACAGGGCAGGATGCCGGATAACGTCCGGCGGAAGCAATTCCAGGGACAGCGCAACAGAAAGGAAACCGCCCTACAGCGCTTTATGCGCTATAGGGTAAGGGTGCAACGGCGGTGTAAGAGACCACCGGCTTTGCGGTAACGCAAAGAGCATGGCAAGCCCCATCCGAAGCAAGACCGAACAGTACGGAAAGCTGCCCGCTTTTATCCGTACGGGTAGGTTGCTTGAGGCTGCCGGCAACGGCAGCCCTAGACAGATGACCGTTTGATACATAACCCGGCTTACAGTCCGGCTCCGTAAAATAAAATTGTCTTTTCCCTTATCCGGGAAAAACAACCCTCGGGAAAAAATCAGTTGCCGTCATATTTTTCATCACAGTACTGGCATCGATAGGTTTCCGTTTTTTCATCGGCGAGGTAAAAAACATGAGGCAGGCCCTGCTCGATGGAAGTAATACAGCGCGGATTCTTGCACTTGATCACGTTCGTTATTTTCTTGGGAAGGGATACTTTTCTTTTTTCCACAACTTTATCATCCCGGATGATATCAACCGTGATATTGTGATCGATATACCCCAGAACATCCAGGTCTATTTTATCAATGATATTCCCTTCGATTTTAATAATATCCTTACGTCCCATTTTCTGGCTGCGGGCATTTTTGATAATTGCGATCTGACAGTCCAGTTTATCCAGACCCAGATGATAATAAATATCCAGACTTTTTCCTTCCCTGATATGATCCAGGACAATTCCTTCGTTCAATCCACTGATGCTCAGCATGGTTTTTTTACCTCCAGAAGTGTCATGATCAGAGCCATACGGACAAACATGCCGTAACGGACCTGTTTAAAATAAGCGGCTCTGGGATCTGAGTCCACTTCCACGGATATTTCATTGACGCGGGGAAGCGGATGAAGAATCCACATGTTTTTTTTGGCAAGTTTCATTTTTTCATTGGTAAGAACATAACAGTCCTTCAAACGGATATAATCTTCCTCGTTGAAGAAGCGTTCCTTCTGCACACGGGTCATATACAGAATATCCAGATCGGGCAGCGCCTGGTCGAGATCGCCGACTTCCCGGAATTCGATATTGTTGGCTTTCAGTACATCCTGTCTTACATATTCAGGGATGGAAAGCTCCGGAGGGGATATCAGAACAAAGCGGATACCGGGATAACGGACCAGGGCATTGATCAGGGAATGTACCGTGCGCCCGAACTTTAAGTCGCCGCAAAGACCCACCGTCATATTTTCAAGACGTCCGCTCAGCGACCGGATGGTCATCAGGTCCGTGAGGGTCTGCGTAGGATGCTGGTGACCGCCGTCACCGGCATTGATGACAGGAATTCCCGAAAATTTACTGGCCACCAATGGAGCGCCTTCCTTGGGATGGCGGATAGCCGCAATATCCGCATAGCAGGATATGACACGGATGGTATCTGCCACACTTTCGCCTTTGGAAGCAGAAGAACTTGCTGCTGACTGAAAACCGAGAACATTTCCGCCGAGATTCAGCATGGCGGCTTCAAAAGAAAGACGGGTCCTTGTACTGGGTTCATAAAACAGAGTTGCTAACTTTTTTCCGTTACAGACGTGACTGTATTCATCCGGATGTGATTCAATATCCCGGGCAAGAGCAAGCAGATCATCGATCTCCTGAACGGAAAAATCCAACGGATCCAACATATGTCTCATAGAAGAAAGCCTCCTTTGCTTTCAAAAGAAATTACTTTTGACATCCACATCATTATATCCTTTTATATTTGTATTATCTATCAAAAAGAATATACAAAACCTTTATCCTGCCGGAAATGTTTTCTGTACTCATTCCATAAAGTTTCCCTTTTCTGTAGTACATCAGAATCGATTTATGGTACACTGATATTGATTTTTTTTGAGAGAGGGACAAGCAAATGATTTCTCTTACGGATGAATTAAAAAAGAATTCCTACCCCGGGCGCGGAATCGTGATCGGAAAAAGCAAAGACGGAAAAAAAGCAGTCCTTGCCTATTTTATCATGGGAAGGAGCGCAAATTCTCAGAATCGTATTTTTGAAGAAGACGGAAAGGGAATCCGAACAGCGTTGTTTGACCGTACAAAGGCGGAAGATACCTCTCTGATCCTCTACCATCCGGTAAGGGTCATCGGAAATCAGACGATTGTGACCAACGGAGACCAGACGGATACAGTCTTTGAAGGGGTGGGCAGGGGTCTTCCATTTGAAGAATCCCTTTTATCCCGTTTTTATGAACCGGATTCCCCGCATTTTACCCCGCGTATTTCGGGGATCCTTACTTTTTCAGATAATGATTTCCATTATCAGATGAATCTGATCAAAAAAGATGCCGGTGCTCCGGAAGATTGTCTTAGAACAACCTGGCATTATGACAGGCCCGTAAACGGCGAGGGCCATTTCCTTCATACCTACAGGGAAGAAAAAGAACCGCTGCCTTCTTTCTGCGGGAGTCCGAAAGCGGTTGCCGTATCCGGAACTGCGGAAGAATTTGCGGATGCTGTGTGGAGTAGCCTTAATGAAAAGAACAGGGTTTCGCTTTTTGTTCGTTTTATTGATCTTTCGGACAGGACAACAGAAACAAAAATCATCAATCGGCATCAGCTGATATCATGATTTTTATCGAGAAGGAGGAGAAGCATGTCAATTCTTGTTACCGGAGGGGCGGGTTTTATCGGAAGCCATACCTGTGTGGAACTTTTAAATGCCGGTTATCAGGTGGTCGCTGCGGATAACCTTGTAAATTCCAGCAGAGAATCCCTGAACAGGGTATCCGAAATAACCGGGAAGGATATAACTTTTTATGAGGTGGACTTACTGGATGAGCAGAAACTGAATCAGGTCTTTGATCATGAGAATATAGAGGCGGTCATTCATTTTGCAGGTCTTAAGGCAGTGGGCGAATCGGTTTATAAACCGCTGGAATACTATCATAACAACCTGACGGGTACCCTGATCCTATGCGGCTGCATGAGAAAGCACGGTGTAAAGAATATTGTGTTCTCCTCCAGCGCTACGGTATACGGAGATCCCGCATTTGTGCCGATTACGGAAGAATGTCCCATGGGAGAGATCACGAATCCGTACGGACATACCAAAGCCATGCTGGAACAGATCCTGACGGACCTTCATACGGCGGATCCGGAATGGAACGTCATGCTTCTCCGTTACTTTAATCCGATCGGTGCGCATGAGTCCGGAAAAATGGGAGAAAATCCGAAGGGGATCCCGAACAACCTTCTTCCCTACATCACACAGGTGGCAATCGGCAAACTGGCCTGCCTTGGTATTTTCGGGAATGACTATCCGACAAAGGACGGAACCTGTGTCAGGGATTACATTCATGTCATGGATCTTGCAAACGGGCATGTAAAAGCTCTTCAGAAAATGTTGAAGGAAAAGGGCGGGGTGAGTATTTACAATCTGGGGACAGGAATCGGGTATTCTGTTCTGGATGTAATCCATGCGTTTGAGAAGGCCAATCAATTAAAAATCAATTATGTCTTCAAGGACAGGCGTGCGGGAGATGTTCCGGAATGTTATGCGGATCCGTCCAAAGCCGAAAAAGAGCTTGGCTGGAAAACAGCCCGGGATCTGGAGACCATGTGCCGGGATGCCTGGCACTGGCAGGAAAGCAATCCGGACGGTTATGCAAAATGAATTTCGGGGCATTACCCGGTATCCGTTGTGTAATAATTTCCGGATGCCTGTGTAATGATCCCGTCGAGTTCCATTTTTAAAAGGATGCTCATTACTTTTCCCGGGTCAAGGCCTGTTTTATGAATGATGGTGTCCGGAAAACAGGATTCCGCATCCAAAATGTCATAAACCGTTTTCTGCTCGGCCGTCAATGCGGCCGGGCTTTTTTTCGGAGGAATCAGTTTTCCGTTTTTTCTTACGCCGAGTACCTCCAGAATATCGGAAGGGGAAGTCAGAATAAAAGCACCGTTTTTTATCAGGTCGTTGCAGCCTCTGCTTAACGGATCCGTTATTCTTCCCGGCAGGGCAAAAACATCCTTTCCCTGATCGAGAGCATCATTCACCGTGATCTGTGAACCGGATTTCACACCGCGGGCCTCTGTTACGATCAATACATCCGCAAGACCGGAAATAAGCCGGTTCCTGGAAGGAAAGTGCGAGGCAAGCGATTTTGCACCGGGCGGATATTCACTGATCAGTCCGCCTCCTCCTTCCTGTCCCATGCGTACATAAATATCATAATTTTCTTTCGGATAGCAGATGTTTACACCGTTTCCCAGCACGGCATAGCTTTTTCCTCCTGCATTTAATGCTCCCCGGTGGGCGGCTCCGTCTATACCGACGGCCATTCCGCTGATAATGTCAATCCCTTCTTTTGCAAGCTCTGCCGAAATAAATTCCGCCATACGGATCCCGTAGCTTGTGGCATTTCTGCTCCCGATTACGGCAGCACAGGGACGTTTATTTTCAGGGAGTTCCCCGGCATAAAATAAATAGAGCGGAGGAGAAGGAATGCAGGAAAGCTTTACAGGCCATTCTTTCTCTTTTTCGGTAATAAAACGGATCCCTCTTTTTTCACAGGCATCAAGCTCGTTTAGGATATCCTCCGTGCGTTCGGAATAGATCCGAAAGAGACGGAGCTGTTCTTCGTTAAAACCGCAGGAAAGAAAACAAAGATCATCCAGATCAAAAAGAGTTGAAAGAGGGCCTGCGGCATCCCGGATCTTTCGTATGGAGGCGGGTCCCATACCCGGAAGTCTTGTAAGGAAATAGATCATTTCACGATCCGTATATTCTGCTCTCGGCAAGAATTTCCCCCCTTCCTTTTTCACTGAAATCCTGGTTTTTCCCCCAGTACTTGTTTTCCATGGCACGATACCCGATTGCTTCCGAGAGATTGTCATGTCCGATATTTTCCTTCCCGTCAAAGTCCGCAGCAGTTCTCGCCACCTTCAGGATTTTATTCAAAGACCGGGCGGAGAAGGATCCCTTTTCAAATATTTTCTTTAAAAATTCATTATCCTCTTCGGATAAAGAACAGAATTTTTGGATCAGGTTCCCGTTCATCTCACTGTTAAACCTTAAACCGTACGGAGAAAGCCGCTCTTCCTGGATGATGCGGACTTTCTCAACCATTTTCCGGAGTTCGGAACTTTTTTCTCCTCCGTTTCTTCGGCTTAAGTCTTCATAACCGGGCAGGGAAGTTTCCGTACAGATATCTATCCGGTCAAGGAGAGGCCTGCTGATTTTCCCGATATACGCCTTTACCTGTGTTTCGTTGCAGTTGCATTTCTTACGATCCGGCCAGAATCCGCATCGGCAGGGATTCATGGCACAGACCAGAGAAAAATTTGCAGGGAATTCAAAGGCACCGTAAATGCGGGAAATCAGGACCTTTTTTTCTTCCAGCGGCTGACGAAGGACTTCCAGTGTATCGCTTCTAAATTCCGGAAGCTCATCCAAAAATAATACGCCGTTGGAAGAAAGAGAAATTTCACCCGGTTTCGGACGTACGCCGCCGCCGACAAGAGCCTGGGAAGAAATGGTATGATGAGGACTTCGAAACGGCCTTCTTTTCACCAGAGGTTCCTCCGGAGACAGAAGACCGCATACACTGTATATTTTTGAGATTTCCAGCCTTTCTTCCATGGTCATCTTCGGCATGATCGTCGGTATCCTGCTGGCAATCATGCTTTTCCCGGTTCCGGCCGGACCGATATAGAGAATGTTGTGCCGTCCGCCGACAGCCAGCAGGGTTGCTCTTTTGATCATTTTCTGACCGCTTACATCCGAAAAATCAGTTTCATACTCAAGATCCTCCGGGTTTTCCCTGTATACGGCAGGTTCCGGCAGGGGATGACTTCCATTCAGAAGAGAGATCAGTTCTGTCAGGTTTTTGGCGCCGTAGCAGTCCACTCCGGTGATGACGCTGCCTTCCCTCAAATTCTCCTGCGGAAGGAAACATCGTTTCAGATTATTTTCCTTTGCGGCGCTTACCATTGAAATCACTCCTCTGACCGGAAGGATATCCCCGCTTAAGGACAGTTCCCCGGCAAACAGGGAATCCGTAAGAAAGGGATCCGGGATGCATCCGTAGGAACGGAGAAGAGAAACGGCAATGGGAAGATCATAGGCACACCCGTCCTTCCGTATGTCCGCGGGGGACAGGTTGATCGTAACATGTTTCGGCTCCAGATAGATCCCGGAATTCCGGATGGCGGTATAGACACGGTGATGCGCCTCTTTTACTGCCTCCGAAAGATATCCGATAAATGTGACCTGGGGGAAACCGTTCTCTACATCCGCTTCACATCTTACCGGGAAACCCTCTGTCCCCAGGATCCCTGCCCCGTATATTTTACTCAGCATATTTCATCAAATTCCCTTCCGGCGGCATGGAACGTCCATCCGCCTTTTCGGGTAAAGACGTGAAGAAATGCAAAAAAGGTCAGAGAAAGCACAAAACATCGAAAAACGGTAAGATTTGACTTGCTTTTCCGGATGAATTATAATGATACTGATTTTTTGAGCAGGGAGGATACAGCACGGAGATGATAAGAAGCATGACAGGATTCGGCCGTTCCGAAATCGTTACGGATGCCTACAGACTTACGATCGAACTGAAATCAGTGAACCATCGTTATTTTGATCTCAATATCAAAATGCCGAAACTGTTTAATCCGTTTGAGTCTTCCATACGAAATCTTCTGAGAGGCAGTATTCAGCGCGGGAAGGTGGATCTATACATCACCTGGGAAAATTACAGTGAAGATCAGTTCTCCCTGAAATACAACCGAAATCTCGCCGGGGAATATTTGAAATACTTTCGTATGATGCGGGATGAATTCGGCCTGACGGATGATATCAAAGTCTCCACACTTGCCAGATTTCCGGATGTCTTTTCCATGGCGGAAGAACCGGAAGACGATGAAAAAATCTGGGAAGTTCTTTCGGAAGGCCTGAAGACGGCCTGTGCACAGTTTGTAAGCACACGGGAAAATGAGGGAGAAAACCTGAAAAAAGATCTCCTTCTGAAACTGGATGATATGAGTGCTCTTCTTGCGTCTATGGAAGAACGCGCACCGGAGGTTCTCGCGGCATATCGTCAGAAACTGGAAGACAAGGTAAAAGAACTTTTAAAAGATACCGGAATGGAAGAGAGCAGGATAGCTGCGGAGGTGACCCTGTATGCGGACAAGATCTGTATTGATGAGGAGACCGTCAGGCTTCACAGTCACATAGATGCCGTAAAAGAGGAACTCCTTCATGGCGATGCGGTCGGAAGGAAACTGGATTTCCTTGCGCAGGAAATGAACAGGGAAGCCAATACCGCTTTGTCAAAATCCTCGAATCTGATTATTTCCGACAAAGCGATTGCTTTAAAAACCGAAATAGAAAAAATCAGAGAACAGGTTCAAAATATAGAATAGGGGTTTGCAGGAACATGGGAAAAGGACTTCTGGTCGTCATATCAGGATTCTCAGGCTCCGGAAAAGGGACCCTGATGCGTGAACTTTTAAAAAGATATTCCAATTACAGCCTTTCTGTCTCGGCTACCACAAGAGAACCGCGGAACGGAGAAAAAAACGGCAAAGACTATTTTTTCATAAGCAGGGAAGATTTTGAACAGCGTATCCATGACAATAAATTTATCGAGTATGCCGCTTACTGCGGAAACTTTTACGGAACACCGAAAGATTATGTTTTATCACAGATGGGAATGGGAAAGGATGTTATTCTCGAAATCGAAATCCAGGGAGCATTGAAAGTAAAACAGAAATTCCCGGATACGGTTTTGATCTTTGTAACGCCTCCCGATACGGAAACCATACGAAACCGGCTGATTAAACGCGGCACCGAAACAGAAGAACAGATCCGGTCAAGGCTTCATCGTGCCGCAGAAGAAAGCCGCTGGATGGACGGTTATGATTATCTGGTCATCAACGATGATCTGAATAAAGCAGTCGAACAGCTGCATTCCCTGATCGATTCCCAGCATCGCAGAACCAAATGGAATATGGATTTTGTCAAGAAAATACAGGATGATCTGAATGAACATTACTTTAAGGAGGATTAAAAATGCTGCACCCGAATTATACGGACCTGATCAATGCGGTAAATAAGGATGTGGAACCCGGTGAACAGCCGGTCGTCCAGAGCCGCTATTCCATTGTGATTGCTACGGCCAAACGTGCCAGACAGCTGATCGCGGGAGAGGAAGCCACCGTCCCGTCCTACGGGAAGAAACCTCTTTCCGTTGCCATAGAGGAACTTTACCGCGGGAAGGTAAAAATCGTAAGCGATGAAAAAGAGGATCAGAAGGATTCTCTGCCCCAATGAATATCTGCATGATTTCTCTCGGCTGCGACAAAAATCTTTCGGATTCTGAAATGATGCTCGGATTTCTGAAACGAAAGAATGTTTTTTTTACGGACGACCCGGAAAATGCGGATGTTGTAATCATCAACACCTGCTGCTTTATTCTGGATGCAAAAAAAGAGAGCATTGAAACCATTCTCAGGATCAGCCGCTTGAAACGTGAAAATAAAATCAAAGCATTGATTGTGACAGGCTGTCTGGCAGAACGGTATCGGGAAGAAATACGGAAAGAAATCCCCGAGGTGGATGCCATCGTGGGAACTTCCGGAACCGACCGCATCGAAACTGTTTTAAAAAAGGTACTAAAAGGAAAAAAAGAAAATCTTTTTGAGGATCTGAACCGGCTTCCCGCTGTTTCGGAAAACCGTGTTCCTTCTTCCCTCAACGGAGTGACCGGTTACCTGAAAATAGCGGAAGGGTGTGATAAGCACTGTACATACTGCATCATTCCGGACCTCCGCGGAAAATACAGAAGTTATCCGATTGAAACGCTCCTGGACCAGGCAAAGAAGATGGCTGCAGAGGGAATCCGGGAGCTGATACTGGTTGCCCAGGAGACCACTCTGTACGGAACGGATCTTTACGGCAGGAAATCTCTGGACAGGCTTTTAACAAAACTCTGTGCGATCAGGGATCTGAAATGGATCCGTATTCTCTATTGTTATCCGGAGGAAATTACCGAAAGCCTGATCCGGACCATTCAAAAAGAAGATAAAATCTGTAAGGCTCTGGATATGCCCATTCAGCATGCTTCCAATCCCATTCTAAAAAAAATGGGCAGGAAAACGGATCAGGAAGAAATTACGGGAATGATAGGCCGGTTAAGATCCGAAATACCGGGTATCTCCCTGAGAACTACGCTGATCAGCGGTTTCCCGGGAGAGACCGAAGCGGATCACAAAGAACTGGTGAAATTTGTAAAACAAATGAAATTTGACCGTCTTGGCGTTTTCCCGTATTCCCGTGAAGAAAACACACCGGCTTACTTTTTCCCGGATCAGATCCCTTCAAAAGTTAAAAAGCAGAGAAGAAACGAGATCATGGCTGTACAGCAGAAAATTTCAGCCTCCCTTCTGAAAAAGAAAAAAGGGAAAGTCATAGAGGTTCTCGTGGAAGGCTATCTTCCGAAGGAAAAAGTTTATATCGGAAGATCTGCCGCAGATGCACCGGATGTGGACGGCACTGTTTTTTTTACCGGGGACAGGGAATACCTTACGGGAGAATTTGTAAGGGTAAAGATTAGCGGATCTTCAGAATATGATCTGGAGGGGAGAACCGTATGATTTGGAATCTTCCGAATAAACTCACCATGCTGCGCGTCATAATGATCCCTTTTTTTGTTTTGGCTTTGATGTTCGGAGGCGGTACCGTGTTTTCCTTTCGCCTTGCAGCACTGATCATCTTTATTCTTGCTTCCCTGACGGATCTGATCGACGGCATGATTGCCCGAAGCAGAAACCTGGTTACCGATTTTGGAAAATTTATGGATCCTCTTGCCGATAAGCTTCTGGTGTGCTCTGCGTTGATCTGTTTTGTAGAGCTCGGACAGCTTAAGGCATGGATGGTAATTCTTGTTGTTGCCAGAGAATTTATCATCAGCGGTTTCCGCCTGATCGCATCCGGCCGCGGGATTGTTATTGCCGCCGGCTGGTGGGGAAAATGTAAAACGGTCTCCCAGATGATTACGGTATGTCTTCTGATTTTAGACAGAAAAGAGCTTTCTTTCCTGACAGCTTGCTGTGTCTGGATCATGCTTGTTCTGACTGTCGTTTCTTTGGTGGATTATATTGTGAAAAATAAACAGGTATTTCAGCAGGAAAACCGGCAATAGCTGTATTTTTTCCAAAACGGGATTCGGAGGGATTATTTTATGGCAGAAGGGGAAGAACTGGTAACAAGATATAAAACGATCAAACTTTACGGGATTTCAGCAGATGAGGTGAAAAATCAGATTCAGGACATGGAAGGAAGAGAAACCCCGAAAATCAAAATAGAGCCGCATGATGCGGAAACACACATCATAATATCGGCGGCTGCAGAGTCCGAAGAAGAAGCATTGACGCTGATCAAGCCGTTTTCCAGGGAAATCAAAAAACGTTTCGGGAATGCCATTTATTCCACCAGAGAAAATGAAACCATTGAAATGGCGGTCGTCCGACTTCTCGAAAAATACGAGCTTACGGTTTCTACCGCGGAATCCTGTACGGGAGGACTTCTGGCCGGAAGACTGATCAACGTCCCCGGTGTTTCCGATGTCTTTAAAGAAGGATTTATTTCTTATTCCAATAAGGCAAAGCGTAAGACGCTGGATGTGAGCAGGGGAACGCTTAAAAAATATGGGGCGGTAAGTAAGCAGACCGCAAAGGAAATGGCTACGGGTGCGGTTTTTGCTGCGGATGCGGATACCTCGGTTTCTGTTACGGGAATAGCGGGACCGGATGGCGGAACGGATAAAAAGCCGGTCGGCCTCTGCTATATAGGCTGTTACATGAAAGATAAAGTAACCGTGGAAGAATTTCATTTTACGGGTGACCGTATGCAGATCCGGGAGCAGGCTGTCAATGCCGCCTTAAATCTTTTGCGAAAACTGATTCTTGAAAATTACAAATAAACCGGGGTTCTTTCATGCGCTGGTATAAACCGTTATACGCCGGGAAACAGGCAGCCAAACACAAAACGGCAATTATCCGATCACTGCGTAAAAGAGAGTTTTCCCCGGGTACCTATGTTATTGTCCGGGCTCTGGATTCGGATGGTCTGCTTGAAATTTACCACAGTATTGTTTTTCTGAAGGATTATTACCAGAAACAGGACCCTTTTATTATCGGAATTGCATCCGGGAAAACAGAAGCAATGGAAGTGGCCGGGAAAATAGTGGATGATATGTATCACAGAAACGGAGATTTCGACATTGATTCTTTCTGCGGTCCTGAGCATACTTAAAATTATCGGGCTGATCTGTCTGTGGATCCTGGCGGTTATTCTTGCCCTGATCCTTCTTGTTCTTTTTGTTCCTGTCCGGTACAGCGGAGAAGTCTGTTATCCGGGTGAAAAGAGGGCGGACATCACAGCGGGATGGCTTCTGAACTTTGTCCGGGTTCATTTTTATTATGATTCATCCGCACATGCGGAAGCAAAGGTTTTTCTTTTCCGTGTCTGGTCACTGAGAAATGAGAAATCCGGATCCGAAGTCAAAAATGAACCGGCTTCCGTACCGGAAATGAAGCCTCAGGAACCGGAGAAAAAAACAGAACCGAAGCCGGAAGAAAAATCCGGGCAGGAGACGGAGTCAGAAGCAATACGGGAAATGAAAACAGGGACATCGGATTTATCCGGGGATGAGGCCCCGACAGAAGAAAGCGGACCGGAACAGGGAAAAATCTACCGGGGAGTTGTCATTCAAAAAGAAACGGGAACAGAACAGGATTCCGCAGCTGCAGAAAAAAACGTGCGGAAGAAAAGGAAAATCGGTCTTCCGGATAAGATCAGGAGAACTGCCGATCAGATCCGTACCGCGTGGAACAAAATAGCGGATAAAAGAAAAACGCTGACATCCTTTCTGGAAGATGAGAAAAACCGTATTCTCTTCGGATTTTTATGGAAGAGACTCAAAAGAATCCTGAAAGGTGTTTTGCCCAAAAAAATCGACGGAACGGTGCAGTTCGGTTTTGAAGATCCATATACAACCGGTCAGGTGTTGTCTTATGCAGCCTTGCTGCTGCCGCTGTATCATGATAAACTGAAGCTGATTCCGGTATTTGAACAAAAAATATTCACCGCGGATGTTGCTTTTAAAGGTCGGATTTATCTCATCACATTGGTATTCACCGGGTTGGAAATATGGTTTAACAGGGATTTAAGAAGATTGTACCGAAAAGTTAACGGAGGTAGCCGGAATGGCAGAAAATAATTTCTCGAATACGGTTGAGGCGATTTTCAAGGGAATGGGCACTTTTATTTCCACAAAAACAGTAGTGGGGGAACCGGTCAGGATTGATAATGCAATCATCCTTCCTCTTGTGGATGTGTCCTGCGGGATGGCTGCAGGAACATTCGCCGGAAATGCAAAAGAAAACGGCGGCGGCGGAATGAGCACCAAGATCAGCCCGGCGGCTGTGCTGATCATCCAGAACGGAGTAACAAAGCTTGTAAATGTTAAAAACCAGGACCCCGTTACAAAGGTTCTTGACCTTGTTCCGGATGTCATCAGTAAGTTTACGGCAGACAGCAAGATATCTCCTGAGGTCAATGCGGCTGCAAAAGATATTTCCTTCGGGGATGAGAAAAGAGAATAAAGCTCTTATGAGAATGATGGAACTGAATAAAAAAAAGCCCCGGAAAAACCGGGGCTTTAAAAAATCAGTTTCAGGCTCTTTCTACTTTACCGGAGCGGAGACAGGAAGTACAGACATCCATTTTACGCACGCCGGCAGGTGTTTTTACTTTGACGGATTTTACATTGGATTTCCATATATGATTGGATCTTCTATGTGAATGACTTACCGCATTTCCAAAATGGGCAGCCTTTTCGCAGATTGAACACTTGGCCATGATTTACACCTCCTTAATTCTTAAATCCGCAACAAAATACATAGTATCAGAAAGTCCTTGCATTTGCAAGCACTTATTAAAATATCTTTCATTTTTACAAGAAATAAGGTATACTGATTGCATCGGAAAAACCGTAAAATGTATCAGGGAAGGAATGGGATCCTATGGAAAAAGGAAGACTGAACAATGAACTGGGACAGGTTGAAATTCGGCCTGAAGTGGTCGCTTCCTATGCCGGTTCCGTAGCAGTCGAATGCTTCGGTATTGTGGGAATGGCTGCCATAAGCATGAAAGATGGGATCGTAAAACTTTTGCGCCGTGAGAATCTTGCACAGGGCATCCTGGTCAATATAGACGAGGACAACAGGTTAACGATAGATTTTCATGTCATAGTGGCTTATGGCGTCAGCATTCATGCCGTTGCAGACAATCTTATTGAAAGCGTTAAATACAAGGTTGAGGCTTTTACGGGAATGGAAGTTGAGAAAATCAAAATATACGTGGAAGGCGTCAGGTCAATTGACTGACGGGACAGGGGAGCTGCTTGGAACTTACAGAGATTAATGCTGCCTCACTGAAGAAGGCATTTTTAGCCGGTGCTGCCAGTCTTTCCGCAAAAAAAGACTGGATCAATGAATTGAATGTTTTTCCTGTGCCGGACGGAGATACAGGAACCAACATGACACTTACCATCATGTCTGCGGTACAGGAAGTATCCGAACTTGACAAACCGGGAATCCCGGAACTTTGCAAGGCCATTTCTTCCGGATCTCTCCGGGGCGCCAGGGGAAATTCCGGTGTCATTTTATCACAGCTTCTCCGCGGCTTTACCAAAGTGATTCGTAACGACAAGGCTATCGATGTCGCCATTCTTGCTTCCGCTTTTGAAAAGGCAACGGAAACAGCCTATAAAGCTGTTATGAAGCCGAAAGAGGGAACCATTCTTACAGTTGCCCGCAGTATGAGCGAAAGAGCCAAAGAAATTGTTTCCGAAAAAACGGATCTGACTTCTTTCCTTCAGGATATTGTGGATACTGGGAATGAAACACTTGCCAGAACGCCTGACATGCTGCCGGTATTGAAGCAGGCCGGTGTTGTGGATTCAGGAGGGCAGGGATTGATGGCGGTCATGCAGGGTGCTCTGGATTCCCTGACGGGAAAAGAAACGGATTTTTCAGAGTTGACTCTGAATGAAAACTCTTCGGCAGCATCTTCCGTAAATGTGGATACTTCAAAACTGGATACAGCCGATATCAGATTCGGATACTGTACGGAATTCATTATCAACGCGGCAAAACCTTTTTCCGAAGAGGATGAAGGAAATTTCAAGTCCTATCTCGAATCCATGGGAGATTCCATCGTCTGTGTTGCGGACGAGGAAGTTGTCAAGGTGCATGTTCATACCAATGATCCGGGACTTGCCATTGAAAAAGGGCTGTCCTTCGGTTCGCTTTCCCGTATCAAAGTAGACAATATGAGAGAAGAGCACCATGAACGTCTGATTAAGGATGCTTCCCGTATTTCAGCGGAACAGAAGGCGGAAGAGGAAAGAAAGAAAGCAGCGGCGGAGCATAAGCAATACGGATTTATCTGCGTCTCATCCGGCAAGGGCTTGAGCGATATTTTCAGGGATATAGGAGCAGACATGGTAATTGAAGGCGGACAGACCATGAATCCCTGCACGGACGATTTCATAAAGGCGATCGGCAGCGTAAATGCAGATACTGTTTTTATTTTCCCAAATAATAAAAATATCCTTTTGGCTGCGGAACAGGCACAGCATATGTGTAAGGATAAAAACGTCGTGGTAATCCCTTCCAGAAATATACCGCAGGGGATCACTGCAATGATCAATTTCATGCCGGACAGTTCCCCGGAAGAGAACCTTTCCTCCATGAAAGAAGAAATGGGCAGAATCAGGACCTGTGAAATTACCTATGCGGTCAGAGATACCAGTATAGACGGAATTGAAATTAAAAAAGGCGATTTTATGGCAATCGGTGATCACGGAATGCTTTCCGATGCCAAGTCCATAACGGATGCAGTGATGGATGCCCTGGGCAAAACGGCAGAAGAAGATTCAGAACTGGTCAGTCTGTATTTCGGAGATCAGGTGGAAGAAAAGGATGCCGAAGCACTGAAAGAAAAAATCAACGGGAAATTCCCCCATGTGGAGGTGGAAATCCATAACGGAGGACAGCCGGTTTATTATTACTTTATTTCCGTTGAATAATCATTTTTATCAAAAGAAACCTTTTTGCTTCCCTTTCAATTCATTTCGTCAGGAAATGATGAACCGGAAGCATTTTCATATTCAAAAATGCAGGTACTTCAAATGAAGGATTTTCCAATCACAATTCTAAAAGGGATAGGGCCGAAAACTGCGGCAGCATTGAACAGGATAGAAATCTGTTCAACGGCGGATCTGATACGGCATTATCCGTCACGTTTTATCCGTTATCCCGAAACTTCAGACATTGAGTTTCTTAAAGAAAATGAAATCTGCGCCGTTCTTGCTTCTCCGATTGCTCCTTTATCGGTCATACGGCACGGAAGCCTTGTTATGACGCAGGGAAATCTTTCGGACGGCACCGGCATCATCCGGGTTGTATGGTACCATATGCCGTATCTTAAAAATTCCATTCATACTTCTTCCTTATTCGTGTTTTTCGGAAAAGCCGTGAGAAATCACGGAAGTTTTTATCTGGAACAGCCGGCAGTTTTCAAACCGGATGAATATCAGAAATTAGCCGGCAGGCCGGAGCCCGTTTATCCTCTTACGCAGGGGATCAGCAACCGGACCATGAGAGATGCCATTCGGCAGGCTCTGGATATAACGGAGCTTCCCCCGGACTTTCTTCCGGATGAAATCCTGAAAAAATACCGGCTGGAAGAGGAAAATTTATCCATACACAGAATTCATGACCCCGGAGATGAAGATGCTCTTGAAAGGGCAAGAAGAAGGATAGTCTTTGATGAATTTTTCCATTTTCTCTGCAAAGTCCGCAATCTGAGGGAACGGAATGAGAAAAAGGAATCTCTCTTCCGAATGAAAACGGACGGATTGTTTGAAGATCTGCTTTTTTCCTTTCCTTTTTCCCTGACGGATGCACAAAAGAAAGTATGGAAGGATATCTGCGAAGATCTGTCCGGAGGGCATGTCATGAACCGCCTCATTCAGGGCGATGTAGGCTCCGGTAAAACTGCTGTTGCCGTTCTTGCCTTATATACGGCATACCGGAACGGATTCCAGAGTGTTATCATGACACCGACCGAAGTACTGTCCGAACAGCATTTCAGGACCATCCTGTCCTTTCTGGAACCGCTGAAGGAAAGACCGCGGGTTCTTCTTCTTACCGGATCCATGACAAAAAAAGAAAAGGAACTGGCAAAAGAAAAAATCGCAGATCATGAAGCGGATATTATCATCGGGACCCATGCGGTGATACAGTCGGATGTAACATTTAAAAAACTTGCTCTGGTGATCACCGATGAGCAGCATCGCTTCGGCGTCCGTCAGAGAGAATCTCTTGCCCAAAAGGGAGAGGATCCGCATGTGCTTGTCATGAGTGCGACCCCCATCCCCCGTACCCTTGCGGTTATTCTCTACGGAGACCTGGATATTTCCGTGATCGACTCAAAGCCGGAAGGAAGAAAACCGATCTTAAACTGTGTGATCGACGGGAAGGACAGATCAAAGGCCTATGCCCACATCGGAAAAGAGATCGCCAGGGGACACCAGGCCTATGTGATCTGTCCTGCGGTGGAAGAAACTGAATTTTCATATGGGGAAAATGTAACGGATACCTGCAAAAAAATACAGGGACTGTTCGGAGACCGGGTCAGGGCCGAGTATCTTCACGGCCAGATGTCCGATAAAAGGAAAAACAGGATCATGGAGGATTTCCTTGCCGGAAAGATCAATGTACTTGTTTCGACAACGGTTATCGAAGTCGGTGTGGATGTTCCCAATGCCACTGTGATGATGATCGAAAATGCAGACAGGTTCGGACTTTCCTCCCTGCATCAGCTGAGAGGACGTGTAGGAAGAGGGACGGAACAATCCTATTGTATTTTTGTGAATACATCCGATTCCGAAAATGCGAAAAAAAGGCTTGCTATCGTAAACCGGTCAAATGACGGTTTTGAAATTGCATCTGAAGATCTGAAAATGAGAGGGCCGGGAGAATTGTTCGGTTCGGCCCAGAGCGGAGAGTTGACTTTTGGCATTGCCGACATATATAATGATAATCCGACACTATGCGATGCTTTTGATGCGGTAAATTCCCTGTCAAAATCAATGCTCAATCAATTATGCAGAAATGATTCTGTATTGAATTTGTAGTTTAAGGGTCTCAGGATGAGGAAGCCGAACATGAGTGATGAACGGAAAGAAAAAAATTCCAGCAATGATCTCGGTCTTGAAATAGAAGATCTTGATTCCCCCGACGAAAAAAAAGAAATTACGGCTGCGGATGAACAGCCGGAGCCGAAAATACCGGAAGATAAAGCAGAGGTTAAAAATCCCGATCCGAATGAACCCGAAATTGAAGAAGTGAATCTTGAAAGCCCGGAAGAAAAGCCAAAGAAAAAAAGAGGCCCATGGGTAAAAATCCTTGTTTTCGGGGTGATCGCCGCTGCCGGTTTCTTTATATGGTATTTTTATTCATCCGTAAAATATGAAACGGTTTTCTTTCCGAATACAACGGTTAACGGAGTAAATGTATCCGGGCTGGATTCCGAAACGGCCAAAAATATGATCAATGATCAGGTAAAGGATTATTTTCTGTCTGTGAAAGCGAGAGACTTCCCGGATCAGAATCTTTCCGGAGCGGATATCGGCCTGGAATATTCCTTTGATGACACGCTGGATCATGTGATCAAGAAACAAAATCCTTTTTTATGGATCCTGCACAACAATAAGGAAATTGATTACAAGATCGATACCATTGCCAGGACAGACGATGCAAAATTCAATGCTGCGGTGGATAAACTTTCCTGCATGGACAAGTCTTCTTTTTCAACACCTGCAGATGCCCGTGTTTCAGATTACCGGGAAGGAACCGGGTATACGGTTATTCCCGAGATCCGGGGAAATGTTCTGGATACAGTCCGGGCAAAGGAACTGATTAAAAAAGCTGTTCTCGAACTTCAGCAGAGTCTCGATCTGAATGCCGCGCAGCCCGATCTGTATCAGGAAGCGGAAATAAAATCCGATGATCAAACCCTGAATACAACCTGCAAAAACCTGAATGCATATGTTCTTACGGAAATCCGGTATCCGGATGTTCCGGGAATTGTGCTGAACGGTTCCGTGATCAAAGACTGGCTTACTGTAGGGAGTGATCTCACGGTATCCCTGAATCATGATGCTGTAGTTGAATGGGTAAAAAATCTGGCCAAACAGCTGGATACTGTCTACCAGGCAAAAAATCTGCATACCTCATGGGGAACGGACGTAAAGATCACAGGCGGCAGCTACGGATGGAAAATGGACCAGACTGCCGAGATCAAATATCTGGATGAAACGCTTCCGACCGGGCAGAAACTGGAGAGATCGCCTGCCTATACCCGGACGGCGGCATCGCACGGACAGAATGATTACGGGGATACATACGTGGAAATCAATCTGACCATGCAGCATCTCTATTATTATAAAAACGGTTCTCTTGTTGTTGATTCCGATTTTGTTTCCGGCTGTACCTCAAAAGGAAGGGGGACGCCGACTGGAATTTATCAGGTTTCCTATAAACAGCGAAAAGCCGTATTGAGAGGACAGGGATATGCAAGCCCGGTCGATTACTGGATGCCGTTTAATGCAGGCGTAGGACTTCATGATGCTGACTGGCGTTCCGAATTCGGAGGGAATATCTATAAATCCAGCGGATCGCACGGCTGCATCAACCTCCCCTACTCCGCAGCAAAGACAATATTCAATCATATTGAGCCCGGATGTCCTGTGCTGGTTTATAATATGGACGGGTCCGTATCCGGTCCCACCACAAAAGAAGCAAAGGAAGAGCAGCTGGAAACCCCGGAAATCACAACAGAAACCGTCGCAGAAACCGCTGCGGAAACAACGGTAGCAGCTCCGACAGAGACAAAAGCCAATGTAGTTTCTCCAAAGGGCCCCGGCGTAACACAAAGTACAAGTGAAGAAACCTCTGCTGTTACGGATACGCCCCGCGAAACAGGTATTTCCGGAGGGCCGGGTTATGTTTCCCCGAAGGGAAATTCCGGAGAAAGTTCTGCAGCAGTACCCGGTCCGGGAAATTAAAGAATCGGAAAGGAAAAAATGAGAGTAATTGCCGGTAATGCCAGAAGCCTGATTTTAAAAACACTCCCGGGACTGGAAACACGTCCTACCACAGACCGTATCAAAGAAACTCTTTTCAATATGATCCAGTTTGATATCCCCGGTTCCCGTTTCCTTGACCTTTATGCCGGAAGCGGCGGAATAGGGATCGAGGCTCTTTCACGCGGTGCGAAAGAAGCTGTTTTTGTAGATAACAATCCGAAAGCGGTATCCTGTATCCGGGATAATCTTCTTCATACGAAATTTGCGGATCATGCCGAAGTCATCAATTCGGATGCCGTTTCCGCACTGACGAAATTGAATGCGGCAGAAAAAAAACCGTTCAATATTATTTTCATGGATCCGCCTTACGGAATGGGGCTGGAAGACCGTGCGCTGGCGTTTCTGTCCGGATCCTCACTTCTGGACTCCGGGACCATCCTGATCATTGAGATGAAGATCCATTCGGATATCGATCATTTTTCTTCCCTGCCGTTTGAGATCATGAAAGTGAAGGAATATAAAACAAACCAGCATGTTTTTCTGAAATTCTCGAATTCCGGTTTATCGGAAAGGAAATAAAAATGAAAAAAGCAATTTACCCCGGAAGTTTTGACCCCGTTACCAACGGTCATCTGGACATTATCGAAAGGGCAGCCCGGCTTTTTGATGTCCTGGTGATCGGGGTTCTGAACAATCAATCAAAAACGCCGTTGTTTACAGCGAATGAACGTGTTACAATGTTACAGGAAGTAACAAAACACATTTCAAATATTGAGATTTACGCTTTTGACGGTCTTTTGATCGATTTTTGCCGTGAACAAAATGCACAGGTTATCGTCAGAGGCCTGAGAGCCGTGACGGACTTTGAATATGAGCTTCAGCTGTCACAGACAAACCGGGTCGTTGATCCTGATGTCGATACTGTCTTTTTTACCACAAACTTAAAATATTCTTATTTAAGTTCCAGCATCGTAAAAGAGATTGCAATGTACAACGGGGAAATTGATGCTTTTGTTGATCCGAAGGTTGCACAACTGATCCGTCAGAAGATGAAAGAGAACAGGAGCTGATAAAGCAATGAGCAGAATTGAGCAGATTATCGGGGAAATCGAAGAATTTGTGGAACAGGCAAAGCCATATCCGCTTTCCAGTACCAAGGTTGTGGTGAATAAAGAGGAACTGAGTGAGCTGCTTGTGGAGCTGCGCCTGCAGATCCCCAGTGAGGTAAAACAGTATCAGAAAATCATCAGCAATCAGGAAGCGATCCTGAATGATGCCAAAGGGCAGGCAGACAGAATGGTGTCGGAAGCCAACCGTATGACCGAACAGCTTGTGGATGAACATGAGATCATGCAGAAAGCCTATGCTACGGCAAACAAATTGATTGAAGATGCAAACAAACAGGCACAGGATATTGTTGACCATGCGGCCAATGATTCCGATGCCATTAAAATATCCTCCATCCGGTATACGGATGACATGCTGAAAAGTCTTCAGGCGATCATCAGTCATACCATGGAAAATTCCCAGAGTAAATTTGAGCAGCTGCAGACAACGCTGAAATCAAGCTATGATATTGTTTCTTCCAACCGTCAGGAACTTGCTTCTTCCGGAGAGGTTCAGGATGACGGGGACAGAAATAATTCCGGGCAGGACGATCCGGACAATATTTGAAATTCGGCTGCAAAAAAAGAATCTGTTTTCAGAGTTTGCTTTGCGGCAAACTCTGTTTTTATTCAGGAGGCATGAATGGATCTTCCGGTATCGTTTTTAAATGACATGAGGGATCTCCTCGGATCCGGATACAACGATTATCTGGATTCTTTAAAAGAACAGCCCTGTTCCGGTCTGCGGGTAAATACCCTGAAGACGACCCCGGAATATATTTTATCCAAATTCGGTCCCCTTGAAAGAATCCCCTGGACCGATAACGGATTTTATATCCGGAGGGAATCTGATTTTACAAAAACGCCATATTATTTTGCGGGACTTTTTTATATCCAGGAGCCATCCGCCATGACACCCGCTGCCATTCTCGGTACAAAGCCGGGCGAAAAAATTCTTGATCTTTGTGCCGCACCCGGCGGAAAAGCTACACAGATCGGTTCTGATCTCAAAGGGAAGGGAGTCCTTTATTCCAATGATATCAGCGCCTCCCGTGCAAGGGCCCTTTTGAAAAACACGGAACTTTCGGGAATAGGAAATTCCATCCTGATCTGTGAGGAATCCGGCAGACTGAAAACGCTTTTCCCGGCGTATTTTGACCGTATTCTGATCGATGCGCCCTGCTCGGGGGAAGGAATGTTCCGGAAACATCCGGCTGTTCTGAATGCTTATCTGGAACACGGAAGAGACTTTTACTGTCCGGTCCAGAAAAAGCTCCTGGATGATGCATCCGTTATGCTGAAGCCGGGCGGCACCCTCGTATACTCGACATGTACCTATAACCGCCGTGAGGATGAGGAACAGATCCGGCTTTTTCTTTCGTCTCATCCGGACTTTGCTCCGGATCCTATCCCGTTAAGAGAAGGCTTTACGGATTCTGCCGAAATTCCGGGATGTATCCGGCTTTTTCCGCATACGGCAAAAGGGGAGGGCCATTTTGCTGCAAAAATGAAAAAAAGAGGACAGGATTCCGTTTTTTCATCCGGCATTCCGATACCGAATTTCATTCGAAAAGACAACAAAATATGCAAGGATGCAGAGTCTTTTCTGAAAACGATCAAAAGAACCTGGGATACAAATCGCTTTTCGGAATCGGACGGATATATTTCCTACCTTCCGGAAAATGAAGAAATTCATTCCGGCCTTCGTTATTTAAGAACGGGACTTCTGATCGGGCAGGTCAAAAACAATCGGTTTAAACCCTCTCAGGCTCTTGCCATGAATTTGGAAAAAGAGGAATGTACGAATCCTGTTTTATTTGATGCGGATGATCCGCGTGTGATAAGATATCTTAAAGGAGAAACAATAGAAGCGCCGGATTCCGTCCCCGGAAAGGGATACCGCCTTCTCTGTGCGGACTCTTTTCCCCTTGGCTTTATAAAAACGGATGGAGGAAGAATGAAAAACATGCTTCTTCCCGGATGGCGGTGGGTATAATGGTACGGATTCGTTCGGATAAACTTCTTTCCGTGCTCGGATACGGAACAAGAACGGAAGTTAAGAAGCTCATTGCAGACAGCGCACTCTGCATAGACGGCAGGACAGTGCTCCGGCCGGAAACAAAATGTGATCCGGAAACAGAAAGAGTGGAGTTATGCGGAAAACGGATTTTCTTTACGGAATATGAATACTGGGTCCTGAATAAGCCTTCCGGGATCATAACCGCCACAAGAGATAACCGGCATGAGACGGTAATTGATTACATGGGACTTACACGAAAAGGCATGTCTCCGTGCGGACGTCTTGATCGGGATACCGAAGGCCTGCTCCTGATCACGGATAACGGGGCATTGATTCACCGCATCCTTTCTCCGGCACTTCATATTGACAAGGTATATGAAGCGGAAGGAAACGGAACCATACCGGAGGAAGCAGTTCAAATGTTTCGGGAAGGAATGGTACTTTCGGACGGGACAAGATGTCTTCCCGCCGATCTTTCCGTAAAAAAACCGGATACGCCCTTTTCCGCTTCCCTTACCATCCGGGAAGGAAAGTTTCATCAGGTGAAAAGAATGTTCGAAAGTGTGGGATGTAACGTTACCCATTTGAGGAGAATTGCCGTCGGCCCCCTTAATTTACAAGATCTTAAGCTGAAGGAAGGGGAATACCGGATGCTGACAGAAGAAGAAAAAAATAAAATTCTGGAGTTGTTGAAATGATCGATCTGAATAAAATAAAAGCCTGTATTTTTGATCTGGACGGAACATTGGTCGATTCCATGTGGATGTGGCATGCCATTGATGAAGAATATATGCAGAAATTCAGCATTCCGCTCCCCGAGGATCTTCAATGGTGCATTTCGGGAATGAGTCTTGATGAAACGGCCGTTTACTTTAAGAACAGATTTCGGATTTCAGACAGCCTAAGCAAGATCAAGAGTGACTGGGAAGAAATGTCTGTTGAAAAATACCGGAATGAGGTGGGTCTGAAACCGGGAGCCGGAGAATTTCTTGCAGAATGTCAAAGAAGAGAGATTCGCATGGGGATTGCTACGTCCAACGGAAAAAAAATGGCAGATGCCGTAATCGATTCCCTGCAGATTCGAAATTACTTTGATGTTATCCTGACTTCCCATGAATTTCCGAAGGGAAAATCCAGTCCGGATATCTACCTGAAAGTTTCTTCGGAGCTCGGAATTTCTCCGCAGGATTGTCTTGTTTTTGAAGATATTCCGACGGGAATACTTGCCGGAAAGAACGCAGGAATGACGGTATGCGCGGTAGAAGATGATTTTTCCGAAGGCTGCCGGAAGGAAAAAGAAGCACTTTCCGACTATATGATCAAAGATTACGGAGAACTGATCAGATGAAGATGAAGCAGAAAATCAATAAGGGAGAATACGGATACAGAAAATCCCATCAGAAAAAGATGATCCTCATAACCGTACTGCTGGTTCTTCTTGTCTCGGTACAGATCATCCTGAGCAAAACACTGCACGGAAGCGTTTCCATGCTTTTTACCGTGACAGGCATCCTTACGGTACTTCCTCTGGCCAATGTCATGGCACCATTGATCGCCATGCTTTCCTACCGGTCCCCCGATCAAAAGGAAGCGGATACCATTTCCGGCTTTCTTTCCAAGGGCACCATTCTTTTCGATCTCATCCTTACTTCAAAGGAAAAGGCAATGCCCATCGATTATTGTCTTGTCCGCCGGGATGCGGTGCTTGCCTTTTCATCGTCCGCAAAAGTGAAAAATGACTTTATAAAAGATACCATTACGGACTTTCTGAAAAAGAACGGGATACGGCCGGTGGTACATGTCTATTCCGACCTGAAGGATTATATCAGGGCACTGGAAATTCTTTCTGCGGAGGAGAAAAAAGAACCGGAAGAAAACAGCCGGGACTCAGATCCGGTCATCAAAATCTGTGCACTTTTAAAAAGCAATTCCTATTGAGAAAAAACAAATGAAAGAAATCATAATCGGTAAAAATGAAACCGGACAAAGACTGGATAAATTTCTTGCAAAATACATGAATACGGCAGGAAAAAGTTTTCTGTATAAGATGATCCGGAAAAAAAATATTACATTAAACGGGAAAAAATGCACCGGAGGGGAAATTTTAAATAACGGGGACCTTGTGAAATTATTTCTTTCCGAGGAAACCATTCTTAAATTTTCTTCTTTGGAAGAAGTGCCGAAAAAATCTTTTTCTCCGGAAAAAGGTATTCCTGCACCCCGGGTGATATTTGAAAATGAGAATATCCTGGTTATGGATAAACCGGCGGGTATGCTTTCCCAAAAAGCCGATCCGCAGGACTTCTCCGCAAACGAATGGATCCTTTCCTATCTTCTGGAAAGCGGTTCTCTTTCCCGGGAAGAGATGCGGACATTCAGACCCTCCGTGGTAAATCGCCTGGACAGAAATACCAGCGGTCTTCTGATCGCCGGAAAAACACTTGCAGCGCTGCAGATCCTTTCAGAAGAGATCCGCAGCAGAAATATCCGTAAGGAATATCTGACACTTGTGCACGGAGCCGTAAATCAGGCTTCCCGTATAACCGGTTATCTGAAAAAAGACGAAGGAACCAATACCGTCAGGATATCGCTCCGGCCGGAACAGGAAAATGACCTGAAAATTGAAACGGAATATTTTCCGCTTCAGGCAACACAGGATATTACTCTTTTGAAAGTGCATTTGATCACGGGCAGAACACACCAGATCCGTGCGCATCTTTCCTCCATCGGGCATCCCGTTATCGGCGACCCGAAATACGGAGATTCCGGGATCAACCGGTATTTCCATGAAAAATACGGGGTGAATTATCAGCTTCTTCATGCATGGCAAATTACTTTTCCCGATCTTCCCGTACCGCTTTCCGAAATAAGCGGAAAAACCCTTACGGCGGAAAAACCGGATATTTTCTGCAAAGTTCTGAACGGATTGAATACCGGAGAATAAGACAAGATAAAAAAGGAGCATTGGAATGGGCACCTGGAAAACCAGAGGATTAAGAGGATCCGTGCTGGAAGACCTCCTGAATGTAACAAACGAAATTTACAGGAGCAGCGGAATCGCTCTCATACAAAAAATCCCGACCCCGATTACGCCTATTGAAATCGACAAGAACACAAGACATATTACGCTTGCCTATTTTGATCAGAGGAGTACCGTTGACTATATCGGTGCAATCCAGGGAATTCCTGTCTGCTTTGATGCGAAGGAATGTGCTTCTGATACTTTTCCGCTCTCCAATGTCCATTCGCATCAGATCGTTTTTATGGATGAGTTTCAGAAGCAGAAGGGGATTTCATTTTTGATCCTTTCCTTTACTGCCAGAGATGAGTTTTATCTGTTGCCTTTTGATGACCTGAACCGTTACTGGGAACGCATGCAGAACGGCGGAAGAAAAAGTTTCACCTATGCGGAAATGAATAAAGGTTTCCGGATCCGGAAAAAAAGGGATGTACCGCTTCATTATCTGGAGCAGCTGGAGCATTATCTAAATGCCGGTTGACACGGATATTTTCATATGGTAGCATGTTAAAGTGCTAAAGCAAAAGACCTTTGAAAGCAGGAAATGTATGGACAGATTGCTTCACACACCGGACGGCGTAAGGGATATTTACGGGAAGGAATGTGCAAAAAAGAACAAGGTGGAAGAGCTGATTTCCGATCAGCTTTCTCTCTTCGGGTATGAAAAGATCGAAACGCCTACCTTTGAGTTCTTTGATGTATTCAACCGGGAGAGAGGAAGCGTACCCTCCCGTGAGATGTATAAATTTTTTGACCGTGACAATAATACCCTGGTTTTAAGACCGGATATAACGCCTGCGATCGCAAGGTGTGTTGCCGGATATTTCGGGGAAGAAAGCATGCCTTTAAGGCTCTGCTACCTGGGGAATACCTTCCTCAACAATTCCAACCTCAAAGGAAAAATGAAAGAAACCACGCAGACGGGTGCCGAACTGATCGGGGATGATTCGGTTGATGCGGATGCGGAAATGATCATTCTTGCGGTAAAATGTCTCCTGGCCGCCGGTCTTACCGATTTTCAGGTGGAAGTCGGGCAGGCCGATTTTTATAAAGGGATCCTGGATGATGCCGGCCTGTCCGAAGAACAGGATATGCAGATCCGGGAACTGATTGAAAATAAAAACTCCTTCGGAGTACAGGAATTTGCCGACAAAACCATAAAAGATCCCGCACAAAGAGAAATCTTTCAAAGGCTGCCGGAACTCTTCGGCACAATTGAACAGATCCGGAATGCAAAAGAGCTTACCGGAAATATCCGTTCCCGAAATGCAGTTGAAAGACTGGAAAAAATAAGCGAACTTATCCGCTGCTACGGATTGACCGAGTATGTTACCTATGATCTCGGAATGCTGAGCAAGTACGAATACTATACCGGTGTGATCTTTAAAGCCTATTCCTACGGGACAGGGGATTATCTGATCAACGGCGGGCGCTACGACAAGCTGCTGATCCAATTCGGAAAAGACAAACCGGCTGTCGGTTTCGGGATCACAATAGACCGGCTGCTTCTTGCCATTCAGGGTCAGCGTATCACGATCCCTGTTGCCAAAGGACCGTCCCTGGTTGTCTACGGAAGGAAAAATTCACAAGAAGCACTGAATCTTCTCCGCAAAATGAGAGAAGAGGGAAAACGCACCGCGGGAATTGTGAATGACGGAAAATGGAAAGAAGAAGAGATCATTTCCTTTGCAGAAAAAAACGGGATCGAGGAGATTATCCGGTTAGGAGAACACGGAGAATGAGATACATTACGGTTGCACTTTCCAAAGGAAGACTTTCTGAAAAGGCCATGGATTATTTCGGGCGCATCGGAATGCCCTGTGACGAAATGAAAGATAAAAAATCACGGAAGCTCATTTTTACAAATGAAGAACAGGGGATCCGTTTTTTCCTTTCGAAAGCAAATGATGTGCCTACCTATGTGGAATACGGGGCTGCCGACATCGGCATCGTCGGAAAAGATACCATTCTGGAAGAAGGAAGAAAGCTCTATGAAGTTCTTGATCTGAAAACGGGCTGCTGCCGGATGTGCGTCTGCGGGCCGGAATCTTCCCATGATCTTATCCTGCATCAGGAGCAGATCCGGGTCGCGACAAAATACCCGAATATTGCCCGGGATTATTTTTACAATAAGAAGCATCAGACCGTAGAAATTATTAAATTAAACGGCTCCGTTGAGCTGGCGCCGATCGTAGGTTTGTCCGAAGTGATCGTGGATATTGTGGAAACCGGCAATACACTCCGGGAAAACGGGCTTACGGTTCTGGAGGAAATCTGTCCGCTTTCGGCCCGTGTTGTTGTGAACCGCGTTTCCATGAAGAGGGAAAAAGAAAAGATAGGCAGAATCATTGACGGTTTGCGAAAAATTGTTTCGGAGGATGCAAAATGAAAATCATTCATCTGGATAAAAAAACAAAAAAGGATATTCTGGAAAATCTTCTCAGGCGGGACCCGAATTCCTATTCTCAATACGAAGAAACCGTAAAAACAATTGTAGAGGAGGTAAGAAAAAAGGGAGACAAGGCTCTTCTTTCTTATACGGAACAATTTGATCATATCAGGATGAAGCCTTCCGAAATGCTCGTTTCCGAAAAAGAAATTGAGGAAGCCGTTTCCGGGGTTTCTCCCGATCTTCTGAAGGTCATGGAAAAATCTCTGGAGAATATCCGCTCCTATCATGAAATGCAGAAGAGAACAAGCTGGTTTCATACCGGGGCGGACGGAACCATACTCGGTCAGAAAATCACGCCGCTGAACCGGGTGGGTGTTTATGTTCCCGGAGGGAAAGCTGCCTATCCTTCCACCGTTCTGATGAATATTGTGCCGGCGCATGTGGCCGGTGTTCCCGAAATCATCATGACAACTCCGGCCCATGACGGGATCATCAATCCGGTAACCCTTGCGGCAGCTCATATGGCCGGCGCAACAAAAATATATAAGGCAGGCGGGGCACAGGCAATTGCCGCCATGGCTTTCGGTACAAAAACAATTCCGAAAACGGATAAGATCGTCGGCCCCGGTAATATTTTTGTTGCCCTTGCGAAAAAATGCGTCTACGGACATGTCAGCATCGACAGCATTGCCGGTCCGAGTGAAATCCTCGTGATCGCGGATCAAAGCGCAGACCCCAAATATGCAGCAGCGGATCTCCTGTCACAGGCAGAGCACGATGAAATGGCATCTGCCATTCTGATCACGACCGATCAAAAACTTGCGGAAGAAGTAAATAAAGAAATAGCCGTTTTTCTTAAAACCCTTTCCCGCAGGGATATCATACAGAAATCGCTGGATCATTACGGTTATATTCTTCTTGCCGATGATATGGAAAGTGCCGTAGAAACAGCAAATGATATAGCCAGTGAGCATCTTGAACTCATGACGGAGAATCCGTTTGAACTGCTTACAAAAATCCGGAATGCGGGAGCGGTTTTTCTCGGCCCCTATTCTTCGGAACCGCTGGGGGATTATTACGCGGGACCGAATCATGTTCTTCCTACCAACGGGACGGCAAAATTTTTCTCCCCGTTGTCTGTGGATGACTTCATAAAGAAGACCAGCGTGATTTATTATTCCGAACCGGCACTGAAGGCTGCCAGCCGGAACATTGAAGCTTTTGCAAAGGCGGAAGGGCTTACGGCTCACGCAAACTCCATTTCCGTACGCTTTTCCGGAAAAAAACAAAGAAAGCGTTCTTCGAACGGGAAAGGAAATTAATATGCAGCTTTATCCGGCGATCGACTTAAAGGGCGGAAATTGTGTCCGACTCCGTCAGGGTTCCTTCAGTGATGTCAAATTTTATTCCGGTTCCCCGGTTGATGTTGCTTCTTACTGGGAAAGTCTCGGCGCAACCTACCTTCACATTGTAGACCTGGACGGGGCTCTGTCCGGTTACCGTGTCAATGAAGCCGCCATTCAGAATATCCGGAAGGCAGTAAAGATCCCCATTGAACTCGGCGGCGGGATACGCGACATCGGCTCCGTATCCAAAATGCTTGAAGCAGGGATCACAAGAGTGATCATTGGAACAAAAGCACTTACGGATCCTCTTTTTCTCAAAGAGGTGATACGGAATTTCGGCCCTGAAAAAATCGTTGCGGGTGTGGATGCGAAAAACGGGATGGTAGCGGTAGAAGGCTGGGAAAGAGTCTCTTCTGTCCGCGCGGATGAACTCGGACTCCGCCTGAAAGAAGACGGGATCAGGCATATTGTATATACGGATATATCCCGCGACGGCATGATGAGCGGACCGAATATTTCCTCCGCAGCAGATATGACAAAGGAAACCGGGCTGGATGTAATCGTATCCGGCGGGATTTCTTCCCTGAAGGATCTGGATGATCTGAACAGGGCAGGGATATCCGGTGCCATCATCGGCAAAGCACTTTATGAAAAGAAGATCGATTTAAGTGCAGCCGTAAAACAATTTCAGTGAAAGGAAAAGCTTTATGACCAAAAAAATATTTGCAGGGCAGTTAACCGATCATGAATGGGCAGCAGAAGCCCGTGAAAATGTCCTGTGCGGCGCTGACGGAGTGGTTTTCATTGATCTTTCAGACAATGATGCAGATCATGACCGTTTTATGGAACGGCTTCGTTCCTTCCGTACATTCAGTGATGTACCCGTTATTTCCGGCGGAAGGATAAAACGCATGGAAGATGTCAAAAAATATATCTATGCCGGTTCGGATGCCGTTTATCTGGATGCATCCGTTCCGGGGAATATGGATCTGCTGAAAGAAGCCTCCACCCGGTTCGGAAAAAACAGGATATGGCTTTATCTGAATGCTTCTTCCCAGTTTTCTTTCCTTGCAAGGGAATGTACGGAACTCATTTCTGCACTTCTCATCGATACGGATACGATTCCTTTGGCGGAAATCAGCCTTCCGGATTATTTTTCCGGAGAAACCATGCTCACCTGTACGGATCAAAAAACGGAAATGGAAGCTTTTCTCAAATTGCCTTATTGTGATCAGATCATGGTGATGAAGGAACAGAACACGGTTGACTATCGTGACCGGAAGGAAAAGCTGGCAAAAGAAGGAATTGCTGTTTCTATTCCTGCGGCAGCCTTTCAATGGTCTGAAATAAAAACGGATGAAAAAGGCCTTCTTCCGGTCGTGGTTCAGGATTACAAAAACAACGAGGTCCTGATGGCTGCCTATATGAATGAAGAAGCCTTTCTGAAAACCTTAGCCCTCGGAAGAATGACGTATTATTCACGATCTCGGCAAAAACTATGGATCAAAGGAGAAACCTCCGGACATTTTCAGTTTGTCAAATCTCTGACGCTTGACTGTGACAAAGACACCCTGCTGGCCAAAGTATTTCAGGTCGGCGCTGCCTGTCATACCGGGAATCGTTCCTGCTTTTTCCAAACGGTATTATCTTCTGAAATAGAGGAAAAGAAACCGGAGGATATCCTGGAAACCGTTTACGGGGTTATTCAGGACAGACTGACTCACCCAAAAGAAGGATCTTATACCAATTACCTGTTTGATAAGGGAATTGATAAAATTTTGAAAAAATTAGGAGAGGAAGCAACAGAGACCGTCATTGCGGCAAAGAATACCGATCGTTCCGAGATCGTTTATGAGATCAGCGATCTGCTTTATCATCTGATGGTTCTCATGGTTCAGAAGGACATTGACTGGAATGATATTTCCGATGAGCTCATGAGAAGAGAAACCTCTTCCGAAAAGGAAAAACTGAAATGATAAATCCTGCATTAAGCGATGAAATTCTTCTCGGTGTGGATAAGCCTGCACGTTATATCGGAAACGAAATCAACATGGTAAAAAAGGACCTGTCGAATATAAAGATCCGGTTTGCGATGTGTTTTCCGGATGTCTACGAAATCGGCATGAGTCACCTCGGCATACAAATTCTCTATGAACTGTTCAATCAGCGGCCCGATGTTTACTGTGAGAGGGTTTTTTCTCCGTGGACGGATTTAGACCGTATCATGCGGGATAAAAAAATACCGTTGTTTTCGCTGGAAACACAGGAGCCCATTAAGAATTTTGATTTTCTCGGAATTACGATCCAGTACGAAATGTGCTATACGAATATCCTGCAGATTCTGGACCTTTCGGGGATAGCCCTTCATTCTGCCGACCGGGAGGAGAAAGACCCGATCGTGATCGGAGGCGGGCCCTGTACCTATAACCCGGAGCCCATAGCGGAATTCTTTGACCTCTTTTATATAGGCGAAGGGGAAGTGTCTTATGACAGACTGTTTGATCTCTACAAAGACTTCAGGGAAGGCGGAAAATCACGCAGGGACTTTCTGACGGCGGCATCTTCTCTGCCGGGGATCTATGTTCCTTCTCTTTATGAGAGTTCCTGTAAAAAGGACGGAACGCTTCTTTCTTTCCGGCCGAAATCCCCGGACATTCCATCCGTTGTGAAAAGACAGGTCGTGTCCGATATGGACAGTGTTTCCTATATCCATAAGCCTCTGGTTCCTTTTATCAAGGTGGTGCAGGATCGGTCGGCTCTTGAAATCATGCGCGGCTGTATCCGCGGATGCCGTTTCTGTCAGGCAGGATGTGTTTACAGGCCCTTAAGAGAGCATTCCGTTTCCTACCTGAAAAAATATGCCGATGAAATGCTCTCTGCCACCGGAAATGAAGAAATCACCCTCAGTTCTCTGAGTTCCAGTGATTATACCGGATTAAAAGATCTGCTGGACTATCTGATCGGGTCCGCCGGGAAGAAAAAAATCAATATTTCGCTTCCGTCCCTCCGGATTGATGCTTTTTCACTGGATATCATGAGCCGGATCCAGGATGTTAAAAAAAGTTCCCTGACCTTTGCGCCGGAAGCCGGAACGCAAAGACTCAGGGATGTGATCAATAAGGGGATTACGGAAGAGGATATCATGACAGGGTCCCTCGGTGCTTTCCGCGGCGGATGGAATAAGGTCAAATTGTATTTTATGCTCGGACTCCCTACGGAAACAGAAGAAGACAGAACAGGCATTCCGGAACTCTGTGAAAAAATCACAGATGTTTATTATGACATTCCCAAGGAAGAACGTAACGGTAAACTGAAAATCACTGCCAGCTCGTCTTTTTTTATCCCGAAGCCTTTCACACCGTTCCAGTGGGTTCCCATGCTGACCGAAAAGGAATATCTTGACCGTGCACATTTTGTAAAGGATACTTTCCGCACCATGAAAAATGCAAAAAGCATGCGGTATGAATATCACGATGCCGATGTATCGATCCTGGAAGGGGTATTTGCCCGCGGTACCAGGGAAATTTCGCGTGTCATAGAAAAGGCATACCGGAAAGGCGCATTATTTGATGCCTGGAGTGACTGCTTTCAGCCGGAAATCTGGAATTCAGCTTTTTCGGAATGCGAAACGGACCCGGTATTGCTTGTTACAAGAGAAAGGGACCAGGAGGAACTCCTTCCGTGGGATTTCATTGATGTCGGTGTCACCAAGGAATTTCTGAAAAAGGAATGGGAAAGAGCAAAAGAAGAAAAAACAACACCGAACTGCCGGAAATCCTGTCAGGGCTGCGGCGCAATAAAGTACGGAGGAGGAGTCTGCTTTGAAAATAAGGATTAAATTTGAAAAACAGGGACTGCTTCGTTTTGTAGGTCATCTTGATCTGATGCGTTATTTTCAAAAAGCAATCCGCAGAGCGGATATCCCAATCCGGTACAGCGAAGGATTTTCTCCGCATCAGATCATGTCCTTTGCCGCCCCTCTCGGGATGGGCATTGAAGGCACAGGCGAATATATGGATATTGAAACGCGTGACGAAGAGCAGCAGATGCTTTCTTCTCATTCCTGCATCGACAGACTGAATGCGCAGATGGCGGAAGGCATGCGGATTCTGAAATATCTTCAGATCCCGCAGGAAACGGAAAATGCGATGGCATCCGTTCATTCTGCGGACTACAGGATCCTTTTTCCGGATCCTCTCTCTGAAAATGATTTTTCCATGCTGAAGGCAGATCTGAAAAATCTGCTGGAACAAAGCGTACTGATCTCCGGTAAAAAAACGAAGAACGGGGATAAGGAAATCAATATCCGGCCGTTGATATTTGAATTAAATGTGCGTGAAAACGGACTGTTCATGAACATTGCGCAGGGAAGTGAAGCCAATCTGAAACCCGGTATGTTAACAGATGTTCTCAGAAAACAGGGAACACACAGTTCGGTGATTTTCGCTTCTCCTTTCCGTATCGTCCGGACTGAAATCTATGACAAAATGCATAAGGAACTGGATACCTATGGAAGAGAACTCCTCTAAGATCATCATTGCCTCCTATAAAAACGGCATATTGACCTGTGTTGCGGAAGAAGGCAGAGCTGTTTTGCTGAACTTTGAAACCAAAAAACATTCCCAGGTCGGAAATGTTTATGTCGGTAAAGTTCAGAATATCGTTAAGAACATCAATGCGGCTTTTGTGGATGTCGGGGAAGATTCTCCGGTCTATTACAGCATGGGAGAAGAACCGTTTCCCGTTTTTGCGGATCGGAAGGCACATGATCATCTGAAAGCAGGAGATGAGATCGTCGTTAAAATCAAAAAAGACGCCGTGAAGGAAAAAGCAGCTGTCTGCACCTGCCGCTTTCATGAAGCCGGAGACAGCAAATTCCTGAATCATGCACTTTTTCATACTGCCCCCTGTCTTCTCCGGGAAGCGGAACCTTTCTGGATGCACCTTACCAGAAGTTTAACCGGGAAAAAGCCGACCGATTCCGTCACGGATATTCCGGATGTTCGGGAAAAGCTTTCCGAATTTACAGACTGCCGTCTTTACTGCGATCCGCAGATCCCGCTTTTTAAAGTCTGTTCTCTGGAAACCGTTGTTTCGGAGGCCCTGTCAAAAAAAGTCTGGCTGAAGGGCGGAGGGTATCTGGTCATCGAGCAGACGGAAGCCATGACGGTAATCGATGTGAATACCGGAAAAACAGATAAAAAAGGAAGCAAGGAGGAGATCATCCTCCATACGGACCTTGAAGCGGCAGAAGAAACAGCACGGCAGTTAAGGCTTCGCAACCTTTCCGGCATGATTATGGTCGATTTCATTGATCTCAAGTCCGGGGAAAATCGTCTCCAACTCATGGACTGCCTGAACGGATTCCTGAAGAAAGACCCGACGGAGACAAAAGCACTGGATCTGACTGCCCTGCATATTGCGGAAATCGTGCGGAAAAGAAGCGGGAAATCCTTTTCCGATCAGTATAAAAACATTGATTTTGATTGACATCCCGATTCGCAGATGGTATTATTTTTGAATATGCCGCTCAATGAGGCTTATAAGTTTTTCGGGGCAATATTCCGAAAACGCCGAAGTTGGCGAGTAATGATAATAAGGAGGTGCCGCTATGTATGCGATTATTGCTGCCGGAGGGAAGCAATACAGAGTATCAGAAGGCGATATCATTCGTGTAGAGAAGCTTGGTGTTGAAGCAGGAGAGACCGTTACATTTGATCAGGTCCTTGCTGTAAACAACGGAGAGCTCTTGATCGGTTGTCCGAATGTTGACGGTGCAACCGTAACAGCTACCGTTATGAAAAATGCCAAGGAAAAGAAAGTTATCGTTTACAAGTATAAAAGGAAGCTCGGCTATCATAAAAAAAATGGCCACAGACAGCTTTATACCCAGATCAAGATCGAAAAGATCAATGCCTAAGTTATGATCAGGATCACTGTTCTGAAAAATGCCGGAAATGAACCGATAGGGTTTTGTACCGAAGGGCATGCCGGCTACGGCAGGGAAGGAACGGATATCATTTGTTCCGCTGTCAGTGTACTGGAACAAAATCTGGCAAATTCCGTTTCGGAATTGACCGGTGCTCACTTTCACTGTGAGAAAGAAAAAGGAATTTTCCGGTTTCAGCTTATTGAACCAAAAAACAAAAATGCCGTTCTTCTTTTAAAATCCTGCCTTTTGGGATTTCAGGCAATTGAAGAAGAATACGGCGGCAAATATATTCTTTTAGAAGATCAGGAGGTATAAATCATGTTGTTCAGAATGGACCTTCAGCTGCATGCTCATAAGAAGGGTGTCGGCTCCACCAAGAACGGACGGGATTCCGAATCCAAGCGTCTTGGTGCCAAAAGAGCAGACGGCCAGTTTGTGTTAGCCGGCAATATCCTTTACAGACAGCGCGGAACGCATATTCATCCGGGAACCAATGTCGGCAGAGGCGGAGATGATACCCTGTTTGCAAAAGTGGACGGTGTTGTCAGATTTGAAAGATCCGGCAAATTCCGGACGCAGGTTTCTGTATATCCGAAGGCGGAAGAAACCGCAGCAGCAGAATAATTGTAAGCCCCTTCAGCGTAATTACCTTGAAGAACCGGCAAATTAAGTTCACAAAGAGATGAGGCTTCATACAATTACTGTATGGAGCCTTTTATTAAAAAAGGCGGTACTATGTTTCAGGATACAGCAAAGATCATATTGAGATCGGGAAAAGGCGGAAACGGACATGTCAGCTTCCGCAGGGAGAAATTTGTTCCGGCCGGCGGTCCGGACGGCGGAGACGGCGGAAAGGGAGGAGATGTGGTCTTTGAGATCCATAACGGTCTCAATACTCTTTCCGATTTCCGGCAAAACCGTAAGTTTTTTGCAGAAGACGGATTACCCGGAGAAAAAAGAAAATGCCACGGAAGAAACGGGGCAGATATCATTGTGAAAGTTCCCGAAGGAACGGTTATCCGTGATGAAGAAAGCGGGAAGATCATTGCGGATATGTCGGGGCAGAACCGCAGGGTCATTATTTTAAGAGGCGGCAGGGGAGGGCTTGGCAATATGAATTTTGCCACACCGACCATGCAGGCCCCGACGTATGCGAAGCCCGGTCAGGCAGGAAAAGAAATCTGTGTGAAACTGGAATTAAAGGTGATTGCGGATGTTGGTCTCATCGGATTTCCCAATGCCGGAAAATCCACGCTTCTTTCCCGGATCAGCAATGCAAAACCCGAAATTGCAAATTATCCGTTTACCACCATCACACCGCATCTCGGTGTTGTGGATCTGGACGGCGGAAACGGTTTTGTGGCGGCGGATATGCCGGGACTGATCGAAGGCGCCTCCGAAGGCATTGGACTGGGACACGATTTCCTGAAGCATATTGAAAGGACCAAAGTACTGGTGATCGTTGCTGATGCAGCCGGCACGGAAGAAAGAGATCCCGTTCTGGATATCCGTACCATCCGGAATGAACTTGAAAAATATGATCCTGCCCTGCTGAAAAAGCCGCAGATCATCGCAGCCAATAAAATCGACTGCATCGTCCCGGAACAGGATGATCCGGTAAAAAAAATCCGGGAAGCATTTGAACCGGATATCAGGGTATTTCCGATCTCCGGAGTAACCGGATCGGGAATCAAAAATCTGATTTACGGGATATGGGATGTTCTGAAAGACATGGACAGATCCCCCATTGTTTTTTCACCTGAAATGGAGATCGATTATGCGGATGACAAAAATCTCCCCTATACCGTTACAAAAGAGGACGAAGGCAGCTATGTGATCGAAGGTCCGCGTATTGAAAAAATGCTCGGTTATACGAATCTGGATTCGGAAAAGGGATTTGTTTTCTTTCAGAACTTTCTGAAAAATACCGGAATCCTGAAGGAACTTGAAGAAAAGGGAATTAAAGAAGGGGATACTGTCCATATGTACGGACATGAATTCAACTATTATAAATAAGTCCGGATATGATTCCGGGGAAGGAATTTCATGCTTACCAGCAAACAACGGGCTTACCTGAAAAGCATTGCAGTAAAGGAAGAAGCAATCTTTCAGATCGGGAAATCCGAACTTACGCCGGAAATATCATCTGCCATATCGGAAGCGCTGGCAAAACGCGAACTGATCAAGGTCTCCATTTTAAAAAACTGTGCCGGTGATCCGAAAGAAATAGCGGAAGCGCTTGCGGGAAGAACCCGGAGCGAAGTGGTTCAGGTGATCGGGAAAAAGATCATTCTGTACAAGCCGGCAGCAGATCCGAAGGACAGAAAGATAGAATTTCCGAAATCTCTGAATAAACAATAGAAGTGACGGAGGCTTTCATGAGGCGTATCGGTATTCTGGGCGGAACCTTCGATCCCATTCATAATGGCCATATCAAGCTTGCCGAAAATGCATTCTCCCAGTTTCCCATGGATGAGTTATGGTTTATGCCCGCACCGATGCCTCCTCATAAAACCGGCCGCAGCATTACAGACTACCGGCATCGGGTCTGCATGGTCAGACTGGCCATCATGGGACACGCCGGTTTTTCCTGCTCCGAATTTGAATCCGGAAGAGAGGAGAAATCCTATACGGCGGAAACCTTGAAGGAACTGGCAAAAATCTATCCGGATACTGCATTCAGTTTTATTCTCGGTGCGGATTCCTTTTATGAAATTGAAAGCTGGTACCGTCCGGATATTATTTTTAAAATTGCCGATCTGATCGTGGAAGACAGGGATTACGACAAAAATAAAGGTTCGCTTGAAAAGCAGGCATCGGTCCTGAAGGAAAAATATAAGGCAAGGGTCGGTTTTATCCGTGCGGAGGAAGTTGATATTTCATCGGCACATTTAAGAAAAATGCTGGCTGACGGGAAAAAAAGCGCGGAGAAATTTCTTCCGAAACCGGTAGTTGATTACATTAAGGAGAATCATCTCTACTATGGACAGAGCTGATCTGAATGAGATCAAAAAAATGCTGCAGAAGAGTCTGAATGCCCTGCGGTATGAACATACGCTTGGCGTATCCTATACGGCAGCCTGTCTTGCCATGCGCTACGGAGCAGACCCGTTTCAGGCGGAACTGGCAGGACTCCTGCATGACTGTGCAAAAGAATTCAAGGACAGGGAAATCCCGGATGCCTGCCGGAAAAACGGTTTTCCGCTCGCGGAAGAAGAAAAGAAAACACCGCAGGTTCTGCATGCGATATACGGTCCGTTTCTTGCCAGAACAAAATATGGGGTTAACGATCCGGAGGTACTTGATGCGATCCGCTGGCACACCACAGGAAAGGACAATATGACTCTCCTGGAAAAAATTGTTTTTACAGCGGATTATATTGAACCGAATCGATGGAAATCGGAAGATCTTCCCGTAATCAGAACGCTTGCTTTCAAGGATTTAACAGAATGTGTATACCGCATCACAAAAGATACTCTCACTTATCTCGAACAAAAACAATATACGATAGACCGCATGACAAAAACATGCTGTGAATGGCTGGAGGAAAACGGAATCCATGACAACAACGGAAATGGTTAAAACTGCTGTATCGGCTATAGAAGACAAAAAGGGAGAGGATATTCGGGTTATTGATATTTCGAAAATCTCCGTGATCGCGGATTATTTTATCATTGCGAGCGGCGGCAATACCGTTCAGACCCAGGCTATTGTCGAAGAAATCCAGTCCAGATTCACCAAGGCGGGACGGGAGCCGAAAAATATAGAAGGATACCGTACCGGCAAATGGATCCTTCTGGATTACTCTGATCTTGTGATCCACATCTTTGACCGTGATGACCGCCGCTTCTACAATCTGGAACGGATCTGGACGGATGGAACCGTGATCGAGGATATCGGCAGATTGTAAATGTGAAAAACTGTTCCCGGGTTTTTCCTGTTCACATGGTTTCTCTGTTTTTGTATAAAAAAGGGGGATTGGTTGACATAATTATTTTATGTCAACCAATTCCCCTTTTCACTTTTTTTTCATCTTCACATTCACTTTGGAAAGTTCCGCCCGGCTGTGTATTCGTCTGTCAAAAAGAAAGCCTGCCTTACATCATACGGACCAGACCGATCACCTTCCCGAGTATGCAGACCTCATTTACGATGATCGGCTCCATGGAATCATTTTCCGGCTGAAGCCGGTAATATCCGTTTTCCTTAAAGAAACGCTTGACCGTAGCGCCGTCATCCACAAGGGCAACCACAATTTCCCCATTGCTCGCCGTGCGCTGCCGGGATACGATGATGCTGTCACCGTTGAAGATACCGGCATTGATCATGGAATCCCCTTTGACCTTTAACATAAAAGTCTCTTCATTCGGCAGGAGATCAACCGGAATGGGAAAATAATCCGTAATATTTTCTTCTGCCAGAATGGGCTGACCGGCCGCAACGCGCCCGATAACGGGGATATTCGCGATTTCTCTGCGTGTCAGATTAAAGGTATCATCCACGATCTCAATGGTTCTCGGTTTGGTAGGATCCTTGCGGATATATCCGTTTTTCTCCAATGTTTCCAGATGTGCATGAACGGAAGAGGTTGACCTTAAATGTACCGCTTCACAGATCTCACGGACTGCGGGCGGATACCCCTTCTGTAATATTGTCTTTTTGATGTATTCCAGGATTTCCTGCTGCTTCGGAGTTATTTTTCCCTTTGCCATGTCAAAACCTCCTTTATGGTTTTATAATAGCACGTCTGTACGGACAATGCAAACTTTTGTTCGATTTTGATTGACAAACGTCTGTTCGTGCTGTAGAATGATATCAGAACATACGTTCCTATAAAGGATCCGTTTTGGGAGGCAGGAATATGACGAGCAAGGCAGAAGGAAAAAAAATTTTGATTCTGGCTATGATTTCGGCCGTTTTGACGGTTCTGATCCTTTCCTGCACATTCACAGCCGAGGCAAGTGAAAAAACGGTTAAAACAGCTTCTGAAGCGTTCTACGGAAGCGTCAAACTTTCCGATCATGATACCTGGGATAACCTTGCGGAGCGTTTCAATGACGACTCTGTGCAGGACAATGCAGATTATATCCGGGAGATGAAGCATATAAACAATATAGAAGGAACAAACCTGCATCCGGGATGTTATCTGACAGTAAAATACTATGGGGACAAATAAACCGCTGAGCTGATTTTTTTCGGGTGATTTAATCTTCTTATGGAACCTGTCAGCCTGGAATCTCAAAATCGGAATTTATCTTTTTATTATTTTCATTGATTGACCGGTTTCTCTGTTTTCTCTGTTTTCTCTATTTTGTCTGTTTTGTCTGTTTCGCGCAGTTTCACCTTGTTCCTTGCGCTTCTCCGTCTGTCCTCCTGTATTGCAGCATAGTGCTTTTTGGTCGTATTGACGTCACTGTGTCCCAGAACATCGGCCACCAGATAGATATCGCCGGTTTCACGGTACAGTTCCGTGCCGTAGGTACTTCTCAGTTTATGCGGTGTAATATGCTTTAAAGGGGTAACGATCTTTGCATATTTTTTGACCAGATTTTCAACACTTCTTGCATTGATGCGCTTATTTTGAATGGATAAAAACATGGCATCCCCGCCGGATTCCAAAATACATTTTTCCCGTTCTTCCATATAATCCTTCAGTGCCCGATGTACTTCGTCCCCAAAGTAAACGATCTGTTCCTTGCCGCCTTTCCTGTGTATCTTAATCCCATCGTTTTTATAATCCACGTCTTTTGTGTTTAACCCTACACATTCGGAAACACGGATTCCGGTTCCGAGAAGCAGGGTAAGAATGGCAAGATCACGTACTTTGGTTTTTTTATGATAAGTTTTCTGCTTTACGGTCAGCTGATCGCCGCTTTCGGCCTCATCAAGCATTTCTGCGACTTCATCTACATCCAGTCGAATGATTTCCTTCTCCCTGATTTTCGGCACCGCAACACGGGCCGCCGGATTATTGTTCACCATTTCTTTCCTGTACAGGTAATTGTAAAAGCTCTTGAGAGAAGAAAGCTTTCTTTTGATCCCCGTTTCCTTATTCAATACCCCGTGCTCGCTGTCTTCCTGCCTGTATTTCAGATAATCCAGATATTCTTCTATATCTGTGGGATGGAGACTTTCCATCATTCCCAAAGTGATATTCTTGATTTCGCCGCATTTTCTGATTTCCGGATTTTCTTCCATCAGAAAAGTAAAAAAAATGCGCAAATCATAGGCATAGGCTATCCTTGTCCTGGACTGGGTCCTGTTTTCGATCCCCCGAAAGAATTCCCTGCAGTAGTAGGGAAGAGAAGAGAGAAGTTCTCTTAAATGTTCTATGTTTTCCCTGTCGATCTGTTCGCTGTAAGTCAGATTGTTCATGGCTGTTTCTCCTTAGTCCGGCCTGCCGATCTGCGATCTGTTATGACTTATGATTTTCTGCCGGTTCTGTGAAAACATCAAAACCCTTTTCAAGAACTGCGTGAAACATACGGTCACGGGCTCCTTTATTATCTTTCTCCAGCTGTTTTGTTAATAATTTAACATATTCACGTTTTGTTTTTCCGTTTGCCGGACAGGGATTTTTCAATACAGGAAGGTCATATCGGCGGGCAAAACCAACAAGATCCGCTTCAGGAACATACATGATCGGACGGATCACGGTAAGTCCTGTATCTTCCAGATATGTTTTAGGCCCGAAGCTGTGAAAACGACCTTCATACAATAAGGACATCAGCATTGTACCGATCATATCGTCTCTGTTGTGCGCATAAGCAATCTTGCTGCATCCGTGTTCAAGAGCGGCTTTGTTAAGAGCACCTTTCCTGAGTTTTGCGCAAAGAGAACAGGGATTTGGCTCTTTCCGTATATCAAATACAATTTTTCCGATCCGGGTCGGAATACACAGAAAGGGGACAGAAAAACGCTCGCAGAATGTTCTGATACCGGAAACATCAATTTCTTCGAGTCCCAGATCCACCATAATTGCTTCCAGTTCAAATTTCTTCGGATAAAATGAACGGAGTCCTGCCAGAGAATACAGAAGGGAAAGGGAATCTTTTCCCCCGGATAATCCGACAGCAATCCTGTCACCTTCGGAAATCATGTCATAATCCTGCAAGGCCTGTCTGGTTAAGCTGTATAGCCTTTGAAGCTGCATAATGGGACCTCCCGACGTGCTTCTGATTGACCTGCTCTTTTTCTGCCATAACTATTCGTTAAACCTGGGTTTCGCGAATAGTTGTATATTTGAAGCATATCATATTCCCAGTGGTTTTACCATACCTTTTCTTTCTTTTGAAATATTTTTTGAGATACTTTCATCTTCTGTCTGATTTTCGGAGCATACCGATAACCGGGAATTCAAAAAAGTCAGGCGCCTGTCGGATAAAGGGCCTGACTTTTTTTACGGAAGCGATTCAAAAATTTTACTTCTGTCTTTTTTATAATTCTTTTTTGGATGATTTTTTTAAAGTACCGGCAGCCTTCTTTTTAACGGTTTCGGATGACTTCATTTTACCGACTTCTTTGAGAATGACCTCATTAAAGAATTTTTTGGTGGTATCGGGAGACACAGAATATAATTTCCCGTCTACTGTTACACAAACACCCTTTTCGCAATTTCCCGTGCAGAAGGTACCCGAAAGCTCGATCTTATCCTTCAGTGAATTCTCTTCTATCAAATACTGCAGTTCCTCCACGATCTGCTTGGATCCCCTTACATGGCATGAACTCCCGATACACACAACAACTTTTAACATTGTTTTCCTCCTGTTATTGATAATCGACCACATTTACCCAGCTGGCGAGAAATTCCTTTTCTTCCGGTTTTCCCTTTACGGACTGGGAAGCAGCTACAATCGGCATCCATTTTTGAATATACTGTTTTGCCGTGTCGCTTTCCTTGCAGAAAAGATCCAGGTATTTATCCGCAAGAGAAATATTTCCCTGGAGCCAGAATATCAGATAAGTTCTGGCAACATCCGCACTTGCATTTCCCTGTGTTACATGAGCCCAGTCAAGAATATAGTATCCGCCATCTTTTGTAATGATAATATTGGACGGATTAAAATCTCCGTGACATATTTTATCATGTTTTTTCATGGCATCCAGCCGGGAATGAAGATCATATCGTGTGGTGGCATCAAAATCCGACTGTGAAATCTTGCTTTCGAATTTATCATACTGACGCATCAGGAGCGGTGCCTTTTTCGAATGGATCTCCATCTGAATCTTAACAAAAAGCTTCAGATATTCATCTTCTTTTTCGGGATTTTCCTGCATCAGGCGTTCCAGAGTTTTCCCTGCAATATATTCGGAAACAATGGCATTCTTTCCGTTTATAACAGATACCTGCAAAAGTTTCGGGACAGGAAGGCCGGTTTCTTCCACTCTGGCCTGGTTCAATGCTTCATTCAGAATATCTGCCATGGAATAATCCTTGGCAAAAACCTTAATCGCCTTATCAGCATCCCGATAGATGGTTTTTGTAGTCCGTACGGCAATTACTTTTTCGAGTTTCATTTTTTCTCCCTCCTTTGCTTATACTTTCACATTTGTCCCATAATAAGCGTTCAAATACATCTGTTTGATCTCGCTCATCAAAGGATATCTCGGATTGGCGCCTGTACACTGATCGTCAAATGCCTGTTCTGTCATCTGGTCGAGTGTGTCAAGGAAGTATTTTTCATCAACTCCGTATTCCCTGATGGTTTTCTTGATTCCGATCTTATCCTGCAGAATTCTTATCTCTTTGATCAGATTTTCAACACTGTCCTCATCTGTCTTTCCGCCAAATCCGAGCGCTCTTGCTGTTTCCGCATACTTGTGAAGCGTCTTCGGATGATCATATTGCGGGAAAGTACCCATTTTTGTCGGTACTTCGGCAGAATTGAACCGAATCACCTGCTCCATCATCAGAGCATTGCAGATGCCGTGCGGCAGATGATGGAAAGCTCCCATCTTATGCGCACAGGAATGCATGACACCGAGAAACGCATTTGCGAATGCCATACCGGCCATGGTTGCTGCATTTCCCATCTTCTCTCTTGCTTCCGGATCATTCGGTCCGTTATCATAGGCTCTGGGGAGATATTCCCATATGGTCTTCAGGGACTGAATGGCAATACCGTCTGTATAGTCCGTTGCCATAATGCTGGCAAGAGCTTCCAGGTTATGGGAAACCGCATCAATACCGGACGCACTGGTCAGGCCCTTCGGCGCATCCATCATCAGATCAGCATCTACAATCGCCATTTTGGGCATCAGCTCATAATCCGCAAGCGGCCATTTGATTCCGCTCTTTTCATCCGTGATGATTGCAAACGGGGTAACCTCGGAACCTGTACCTGCCGATGTCGGGACAGCGATGAAATATGCTTTGTCACCCATGTGCGGGAAGGTATAGATCCTCTTTCGGATATCCATGAAACGCATGGCCATATCCATGAAATCCACTTCCGGATGCTCATACATGACCCACATGATCTTTGCTGCATCCATAGCGGATCCGCCGCCGAGTGCAATGATCACATCAGGACCGAACGCACGCATCTGGGCAAGTCCCTCTAACGCGCATTTCAGTGTGGGATCCGGAGCTACATCGGAAAACGTTGCATGATCGATTCCCATTTCATCCAGTTTTTGGGTAATCGGTTTTGTGTATCCGTGAGAACCGAGGAACTGATCCGTGACGATGAAGGCCTTTTTCTTATTCATTACATCCTTCAGTTCTTCCAATGCAACCGGAAGGCAGCCCTTCTTGAAATATATTTTTTCCGGAGCCCTGAACCAAAGCATATTGTTTCTCCTCTCCGCGACAGTTTTAATGTTCAAAAGATTGTTGATCGTTACATTTCCGGAAACACTGTTGCCGCCCCAGGAACCGCACCCCAAAGTGAGAGAAGGAGAAAGCTTAAAGTTATAGATATCGCCGATTCCGCCCTGAGAAGCAGGTGTGTTCACAAGGATACGGCAGGTTTTCATTTTTTCTCCGAACACTTCAATCTTTTTCTTTTCCGTAACAGCATTGACATACAGGGAGGAAGTATGCCCGTATCCGCCGTCGGCAACCAGATGAGCCGCTTTATCACAGGCATCATCAAAATCCGTCGACTTATACATGGCAAGAACAGGGGAAAGTTTTTCATGTGCAAATTCTTCGGTAATATCCACACTGGTAACTTCGCCGATCAGGATTTTTGTTCTGGGATCCACTTTCACCCCGGCTGTCTCAGCAATTTTATAAGCAGACTGTCCTACAATTTTGGCATTCACGGAGCCGTTGATGATAATGGTTTTTCTTACCTTCTCGGTTTCAGGCTTGGAAAGAAAATAGCAGCCGCGGTTTTTGAATTCTTCCTTGACTTCCTTATAAATTTTATCATCTACAATAACAGACTGTTCGGATGCGCAGATCATTCCGTTATCGAATGTTTTTGAATGGATCACGGAACTGACGGCAAGAACAATATCCGCACTTGAATCGATCACGGCAGGTGTATTGCCCGGGCCGACACCGATGGCGGGCTTCCCGGATGAATAGGCGCTCTTCACCATGCCGGGGCCTCCGGTTGCAAGAATACAGTCACATTCCTTCATGACCATATTGGTCATTTCAAGACTGGGCACATCGATCCAGTCAATAATTCCCTCGGGTGCTCCTGCTTTGACGGCAGCTTCCAGAACAAGCTGTGCAGCAGCAATCGTACATTTTTTTGCCCGGGGATGCGGACTGATAATAATTCCGTTGCGTGTCTTTAACGCAATCAGTGTTTTGAAAATAGCCGTTGATGTGGGATTTGTTGTCGGGATTACCGCCGCAATAATTCCAAGCGGTTCCGCGATCTTACGAATACCGAATTCGGTGTCTTCTTCAATAACACCGCAGGTCTTTGCATTTTTAAATTTATTGTATATGTATTCGGAAGCAAAATGATTTTTAATAACCTTATCTTCAGCAATCCCCATGCCGGTTTCCTCAACTGCAAGCTTTGCCAAAGGAATACGGGCCTTGTCTGCAGCCATCGCGGCTTCGAAAAAAATCTTATCTACTTTTTCCTGAGGATAAGAAGCATAAATCTTCTGAGCCGTCCTGAGACGTTTCAGAGCCTTATCCAGTTCATCGACACTGTCAATAATGATTCTTGTGTCTTTCTCTTCCATAGAACACTCCTTCCGTTTTTTATGATTGTTATTTATTTAACTATCATGTTAAAGTTATAACATTATACATAATATACGTCAAGAACTTTTTTATTTCAATTTTCAATTATATCAAAAAAAGACCGCAGGTACAATCCGCGGCCTTTCTGTTTATCTCTTAATTTTATGACCTTATTTTATGATGCGGCCGCCAAAAGGAATATCACGGATTGCCGGGTCCTTTGTTCTCGGTTGTCTCCGGAATGGTGATGGACTGTGAGGAAGTACTTTCAGCTGCCGTACTGCCGGTAACGGTTCCCGTACCGGGACCTTTTTCCTGGGTACTTTGTTCGGCCGTTGTCTTTGGCGTAACTACGCCGGGTCCGTTTCCCTTTGTGGTTTCCCTGACGGAGCTGGATTCTTCCGTACTGCTTTTGGATGTTTCGGAATTTTTTTCTTCCACCGTGGTGCTTTCCTTCGTTTCCTGAGAAGTATTTGTCGTCTCATCTATCGGGATTTCCGGCTGTGTTTCATCCTGCGCTTTTGTTGCAACAGGCCCGATTGGTGAATTCCCTTTATCATCCGCGGATACATCCACCTTTTTTCCGTTCCCGCCGAGTCCGGTCTCCTGAATGATATGGCTGCTGATCTTTTTTACGGACTCACTGGCCGTATAATTCTTGTCATCGAAAAGGAACTGATGAAGCGCTACTACGTTGCTTTCCATTGTTACGGCTACCACACAGTCTTTGGTACCGACATCAACGCCTGCTTTCTCAAAGGGGAAGCCGGTGGTTTCTCCTATATAATATTTCCCTGCATCTTTTGCAAAGGGAATCAGATCGTCAAAGGTCATGCTTGTGGATGTTTCGGGAAGCACGGATGTAATAAGCTCCATACGCTTGGAAAGATTTGCCGCTTTGATTTTGTCTACAAGAAGGCCGATTACTCTTCTCTGCCTTTCCGTGCGGTTATAATCCGTATCCATAAGACGAAGCCTGGCATAGGCAACCGCCTGAACACCATCCAGATGATTCTGGCCGGCATGCTCAAGCTGAACGGAACCTATTCCGGTGGAATTGACCGTTTCGGTAATAAATGAATTGATATATTTGAATTCAGGTTCCGTGATGTCAATATCAATTCCGCCCATGATATTGATCGCATCAACAACGGCTTTCCAGTTAAAGGTCACATAATCATCGGGATGAATGTCAAGATTGTTTTCCATGACCCAGATTGCCTGCTCCGGTCCGCCGCGGAAATACGCTTCATTAAATTTATGATATGTTCCGTCTTTCTTGATCTCCACATAAGTATCCCGGTACACGGAGACAATCCTTACCTCTCCGCTTTCCCGATTGATCCGTACGATCATGTTTACATCCGAAAGGGCATCTTTTCCAAGATTCCCGTTTCTGGAATCCACGCCGAACACCGCAATGGTATAGTCTCCTGTTGCTTTATTAAAAAATAATGTGTAAATCCCGAACACGGCGAGCAAAACACAAACGATAATAATAAAGTTCCTGAGAAAATGATGTTTCTTCTTTCCTTTTTCCGGTTCTTTTTTTCCTTTTTTTCTGCCCGGTTTTTCCACCTGCCCGGGCTGTACGTCAGGCTCTGTATCTGAATAATTTGTTTCAATATCCAACTCTTCCGGAGAAACGGTTTCCATTTCTTCCCACGGCTGTTTTTTGGGGGAACCGGATGAAGGCAAAACCTGCGATTCTGTTCTTCCGGTTTCTTCATCCCTGTCCTGTGACATTTCATCCCTGTCCTGTGACATATTCTTTCTGCGTATATTTTTCAGGTGTTCAAGGTCACGCAGATATTTTTCCTTTTGATTTTCTTTGTCAGAATCATTTTGATCAGGATACATTTTTATTTTTCCTTTCAGTCAATTAAGTTTCTGTAATTCCAGTCAGCTGTTATGTCGGATACGGCCGCATTATTTATTTTACCACCTGTTTCATGAATACATTGTGCGGTGCCGTCATCGTTCCATTTCAGGAAGATCATAACATGGCCGATCGTCTCCGGATCTCCGGCTCGTATGATAATATCTCCGGGCTGCAGCTCCTCTTTTCTGACGGAATGTCCGAGGCTGATCAGGCCGGAAGTACTTTCTACAGGAAGATGATTTCCGAGAGCGGTCCAGTAAACCCAGGAAACCCATCCGGAACAGTCAAGTCCTTTGAATATTCTTCCTTTATAATCCGGTTCGATGATCTTATAAAAATGATTCTTCTCCATTCCGGCATAAGAAGGCTTCCCTCCGAAATAATAAGGAATTCTTCCGACGCTGCGGAGGGCACAGTCTATGACTGTTTTCCTCTTTTCGGGTATGTTTTCAGGCAGGCCATTTAAGTAATGACTGATTTCTCCTTCCGAAAGCGGTGTTCTCATGGAAAAATCACTTACGGATATATTATAATCCTTATACCAGTCAGCATTGAAAAGAATCTTTGCTTCCTCAATTTTATCCTTTGTCCATCCGTGCCAGGAATCATTGAAATTCGACTTGCTGTTTCCTGTTTTATCCTTGGTGAACAGATTTTCGGTTCCTTCCATTCCATACACAACGGCTGTGATCGACAGATCAATATGTCCCGGGCATGCCGGAAAGCCGCCGGAGAGAGTGGCCGCATCCGATGAAGAAGCCGTCCCGGTATTTTCAAGGGCAAAATCCGCGGAATTATTTTTATCTTCGGATTCATTTGCGGAACCGGATTGAGCAGTTTCCCCGGATAAAACTTCTGTCGGCCCGGCTTTATTTTCCTGTGCGGCAGCGGCTGCCTCTGATTGTGGAAGCCCGCCTCCGGATGCATCCGAATTTGTGAAAACGGCTTCCGCCTCAGAAGCGGATGCCGGGGAATTCCTTTTTAAAACGGCTTCCGCCTTTTTCTCTTCGGTAATACAGCCGCTGTCATAATAGACATCTCCCATGGAAACACGATAGGATCTGGTTGAATTCCAGAGCTTTTCCGCATAACCTGTAAAACTGTCATAATCATTCCTGTCATGGTAATAGGTATATACACTTGCCATGGCCAGGATCTGTTTTGCATTGAAGGAAGCATCCGTTTTATTCCCGTTTCCGTCTTCAATATCTATCCGAATGTTCCCCCATTTGCCTACCACCCATGAATTCGGATCTGCCGGATTTTGTGCATCATCAAGAACATTGTATTTTCCAAGAATACTTTCCCTGCTTCTTTCCAGATGCAGGGCAACCTCTTCCGGTTTCCTATCACTGCTGCTTAAAACATCCGAATACCAGTCCGCATCAAGATTAAACAAATTCCTAAAAGCCATCCCGCCATAGCTTTGAAGAGGATCGGAATGGTCGGCGCCTTCCGGATAGGAATACATGAGATTAAATACGGTCGGGCCGGATTCCGGCAAATCAGATTCGGATGCGGCAGATGAAACAGGCAGGGAGGAAGGTGTCGCCTGAAAGGAAAAAGCTTCGCTTTCCGGCATAACTGCCATAACCGCATTCCTTTCCGATGCAGGAACCGGTTCGTTTGTTTTTCCCGTACCGGAATTATCAGAAGACATGCGGCCGGCCTGCTGTACTAAAAAACACCCTCCGTATGCGGAAGCAATACCGAGAGCTGTCATCAACAAAACAGGAATTACAATTTTTTTTACCGGATTCTTATTCATCAGCCAAAATTCTTTGAAATTTTATGAGATAATATATCACAAAGAAGTGAAAATGAACAGGCGGTGAAGTCTTAATATTCAATGAAGGAGGGAGCTTTTAAAGGAAGAAGGAGGCTTTTAAAGTTGACGCATAAACCCTGAACACGTATAATTGGAAAAATGAATCGTTTCCGTTTATTTCTATTATTCTCATCCCAGTAAGATGCATGGATAAAAAAAATTTCAATGAGGTGAATACTATGTGCGGTATCATCGGATATACCGGACCGTTGGATGCAAAAAATGTAATTCTGAATGGTCTTTCCCAACTTGAATACAGAGGTTATGACAGCGCGGGAATAGCTCTTTGTGATTATTCCGGCAAGGTACATATCGCTAAAAAAACCGGGAAAGTCGAAAACCTGATAAAATATACCGCTGAAATGTCTGACGGATTTCATACCGGTATCGGTCATACAAGATGGGCGACGCACGGCGGCGTAACAGATATCAATGCACATCCGCACCGGGCCGGCAGGATCACTCTGATCCATAACGGTATCATAGAAAATTATCATGAACTGACAGAAAAATATGATCTGAAAAAGAAACTGCTGTCCGAAACGGATACCGAGGTCGCTGCCTGGGTCCTTGATTGTATTTATACAAAGGATCATGAGGCGGGCCCTCAGAAATGCATCCGCGAATTTATAGGAGAATTAAAGGGGTCCTTTGCTTTCTGCATTATTTTTGAGGACATCCCGGGAGAAATATACTGTGTCCGGAATGTAAGCCCGCTTGTAGCCTCCTATTGTTCCTCCGGTGCATTTGTTGCTTCCGATCTCACGGCGCTTATTCCCTATACAAAAAAATATTTTGTTGCCCCGGAATATCATATTATCCGTCTTACCCCTTATAAAATTCATGTTTACGGACAGGATCTGACCGAATATGATCCGGAATTACTTGAGGTGAACTGGAACACGGATGCAGCAATGAAGAACGGATATCCGCATTTCATGTTAAAGGAAATCCACGAACAGCCGGATGCCGTTCAAAATACCATCCGCCCGAGAATTCAAAATGGCCTGCCGGATTTTTCCGATGATAATATTCCCGATGATCTCTTTACTTTCTGTAATAAGATACATATCGTAGCCTGCGGGACCGCCATGCATGCCGGCATGGTATCCCAGGCCATTCTGGAGCCCCTGTTGCGGATACCGGTCCTTGTTACCATTGCTTCGGAGTTCCGGTATGATGATCCTCTGATCGATGATAAAACGCTGGTCATTGTAATTTCCCAATCCGGAGAAACCATTGACACCCTTGCCGCGCTTCGTCTTGCCAGGGAAAAGAAATCAAAGGTTCTTTCTCTGGTTAATGTGAAAGGCTCTACGATAGCAAGAGAAAGCGATTATGTTCTGTATACGCATGCCGGTCCTGAAATCGCCGTTGCCAGTACGAAAGCCTATTCCGTACAGCTTGCTGCTCTTTACCTTTTAATCTGCAAATTCGGCCTGATGCGTGAAAAATATACAGAGGATGACGCCAGGCGTTTTATCCGGGATTTAAACGGTGTAATACCGGTTATTGAATCCGTACTGAAAAAAGAACAGGAAATCAAATCTGTTGTCCCGCACATTGTCTGCATGCCCGATGCTTTCTTTATCGGACGCGGACTGGATTATGTTTTTTCTCTGGAGGGTGCGCTGAAACTGAAAGAAATCTCCTATATCCACGCGGAAGCATACGCTGCCGGTGAGTTAAAGCACGGCACCATTGCTTTGATTGCCCCCAATGTTCCGGTCATTGCAATTGTTACACAGACAAAAATCATGCAAAAAACCATTTCAAACATTCGGGAAGTGAAGGCAAGGGGGGGCTTTGTCATTCTGCTTTCCAGGGAAAATGCAAAAATAGAGCCGGATGTCTATGATCAAAAAATCACAATACCGGATATCGACGACATGTTTACGGTATTCCCGATTGCCGTTGTTCTCCAGCTCATAGCTTATTATTCTTCCGTTTCCAAAAACCTGGATGTTGATAAACCGCGGAATCTAGCCAAATCCGTTACCGTTGAATAAAGGGATAAAAAGTTTATTTTTATCCCTTTACCGGTCTGTATTCGTTTGAGTTCCCTTTTTGGATGCGTATTTCTTTTCTGCAAATTCGCGGATGAATTTAACGCATCCTTCAATACCGATCGCACTGCTGTTGATGCACAGATCGTAACTTCTTGAATCTTCCCAACGTTTATTGGAATAATAATTATAATAACTGGAACGGCCTTTGTCTGTTTTGTTCATATATTCTTTTGCTTTGGCTGCATCCAGCTGATGGATTTCCATCAGTCTTTTTATTCTGTCCTCATTGTCCCCGCGAATAAAAACGTTTGTAACGTTCGGGTTGTCGGCGAGTGCATAGTCTGCACATCTCCCTATGATGACACAGGATTCCGACTGTGCGAGCCGTTTGATCGTATCAAACTGAGCCAGAAAAATTTTATGGTTGATCGGCATATCCATGTAGGCAGAAGTAGAGTATCCGAGAGAATAGGTATCCAGAACAAGGGAATAAAGAAAACTGTTTGTCGGTTTTTCGTCGTTTGAATGAAAAAGTTCCTCACAAAGACCGCTTTCTTTTGCCGCAAGCGTTAACAGTTCTTTATCATAACATTTGATCCCCATTTCCTCTGCCAGCATCTGCCCGATCGCTCTTCCGCCGCTGCCGCTCTGACGTCCTATTGTGATCACAAGATTATCGTTCATAATGCACACCTCCTTATCGGATTTGATCCCTTATCCTGTTTATTCATTATATCCGAAATCAAAGGGAAAGTATAGAAAGGAAAAAAGCATGGCATGCCACAACATGCAGAAAATCAGGGTAAGATATCCAGAAGATGTTGAAAATAGTCCGGAAGCGGCGAACTGAATTCCATGTATTTTCCGGTGACCGGATGGATAAATCCAAGGACCATGGCATGCAGGGCCTGACCATGAAGATGATAGGGATTTTTGGACGAACCGTAGACTGTATCTCCCAACAGCGGATGGCCGAGAGACGCCATATGAACACGGATCTGATGAGTCCGTCCTGTTTCCAGAATGCACTCAATATAGGTATAATCATGGAATCTCTTTAAAACAGTAAAATGCGTTATGGCGCATTTCCCGTCATCCACTCCGGATTTCATTTTTTTCCGGTCAGCCGGATTCCGTCCGATCGGCGAATTCACGGTTCCTTTTTCCTCCGGAATGACTCCGCAGACAATGGCACGATAACGCCTTGTCATCGTATGATTCTTCAGCTGTTCCGCAATTTTACTGTGTGCGTTGTCATTTTTGCAGGCAATGATAACACCGGTCGTGTCCTTATCTATTCTGTGGACAATGCCAGGCCTTAAAACACCGTTAATTCCGGACAAATTGCCCCTGCAGTGAAAAAGGAGCGCATTGACCAGAGTCCCTGTCGTGTGACCCGCTGACGGATGAACCACCATATCTTTGGGTTTATTGATCAGGATCACATCGTCATCTTCATAAAGGATATCCAGCGGTATATTTTCCGCCGCAATACCGGTTTCCGTCGGAGCAGGCAGGATCACGGAAATCACATCATTTTCTTTTATGCGATAGTTGTTGCGTACGCATTTCCCGTTGATCGAGACATGTCCGTCCCGTATCAGTTTCTGAATATGCGACCTTGAACAGCCTGCAATATTTTCTGCAAGATAAGAGTCGATACGCTCATTACCGCTGCTGTTTTCAACTGTCAGTTCCATTCCCTTTATCCGCTCTTTTTCTTTTTAAAAAATTGAAATCCTCTTCCTTGAAAATAAAGATAAATATAAAAGCAAGCAAAAAGGTGGAAACCGAAACAAAGATATCCGCCACATTAAAAACCGGAAAATTGATCGGCACAAAATAGATGAAATCAATTACATAATGCTGCAGGGTCCTGTCGATCAGATTTCCAACTGCCCCTGCTGTTATCAGGGAAAGCAGGACCAGCAGAATATGATACTTTCTGCCATCCGGAAGACGAAAGATCACATAAAGAATAAATACAATAACGATCGCGGCTATTAAATAAAAGAAAAAAAATCTTCCCTGCAAAATTCCGAAAGCCGCTCCGCGGTTTTCCGTATAAAGGAATTCAAGTACCCCGTCGATCAGAATAATGGGAGGTTTATCCTTCAGCATATGAAGCGCCCATAGTTTTGTTATTCTGTCAAGAAAAATTCCGAAAAACGCAATCAGCAGGAAAGCAAGATATCGAAAAGCAATCTTTTTTTTATTCATAAATCTTCTCCAGGGATTTTCTCATTTCATTCTCGGTTACCGTATCATCCACGTAGGCCTCTCCTATTTTTCCAAGGAGGATAAAACGGATTTTGCCGGACTCCATTTTTTTATCATGTAAAGTATCTTCAAGAATATGACCCGGATCAATTTTACCACATTTGACCGGAAGCGAAAAAAAGGAAAGAAGATCAATCAGCTTCTGAAGCTCGATATCAGGAACCATCCCGCGGTCTGCCGAGATCGATAAAGCACAGATCATGCCCAGCGCTACGCTTTCCCCATGAGAGAAAAGAAAGCCGGATTCTTTTTCAACGGCATGTCCGAGGGTATGTCCGAAATTCAGAATACGGCGGAGCCCCTTCTCTTCGGGATCATTTTCCACTACCTGCTGTTTGATCCTGGCGCTTCCGGAAACGACCTTTTCCAGAAAATCCGGATTTCTGTTTAAAATCTCTTTTCTGTTTTGACACAGCATCTCATAATAAACGGGATCCCAAATCAGTCCGTGCTTTATTACTTCCCCCATCCCCGATGAAAATTCCCTGTCAGGCAGCGACTGAAGAGTGGTCAGATTGATATACACAAGCAACGGCATGTGAAAAGCTCCGACCATATTCTTATATCCGGAAAAATTGACTCCGGTTTTTCCTCCGATGGAGGAATCCACCTGGGCAAGCAGAGAAGTCGGAATCTGGATAAAAGAAATCCCTCGCAGATAGGTCGCGGCCGCAAAACCGCACAAATCACCTGTTACACCGCCGCCCAGTGCAATCAGAACATCCTTCCTGTCAAACTCCTGGCGGATCAATGCTTCATATAGTTCCCTGACTGTTTCGAGCGTCTTGCTTTTTTCTCCCGCCGTGAAAACAAACATGGCGGCTTTGGAGGCAATTTCCGATACGATCTCATACACCGGTGTCAGATAAAATCCACTGACCCTGTCATCCGTAACGATACAGATTTTTTTCCCTTCCAGACCGAGAGAAATCAATTCTTCCTTTAGTTTACCGAAAGACCGTTCCATAACAATATCATATATTTTATTTCCCCCGCGGGAAACCATGATTCGATCCGGCATCCTTTCATCCTTTCCTGTACTTTTTCTGCCCTTTACAGAATAAAAGACGACTTTGCCTTTCCGAAAAACCCGGAATACAAAATCGCCTGAAGGTTCAAATAATCCGCAAACGGTCAAACATGCATATTCAACCCGGAAATATCCAAAGAACCCGATGAAGCGATCAGATTCTGGAAATCACCGGAAAGATCAATGGAAGAAGGCGTGACAATAAAAATATAATTTGAAATCTTCTGAAGTTTTCCGTCCATACTGTAAGTAGCACCGGAAGTGAAATCAATGATTCTCTGTGCGATTTCCGTCTGAATTCCTTCCATATTCAGCACGACGGCTTTCCCGTCCAAAAGATCATCACAGATTTCTCTTGCATCATCAAAGGCAGAAGGTTTGATCAGGGCAACTTCCATATTTTTACGGACAGAGGAAACTTTATTTTTTGAGGACAAACGGAGGCGGGGTTCTGCAGGCAGCTCATCGGCATCATCTTCATTTTTGCGTTTAAAAAAGCTTTTCGGTTTTTCGTCATACTCTGAATCATCAAAATAATCTTCATCATCGGCATCAGAGTTTACACGCATACTGTCCATCAGCTTACCGAATATACTCATAGTTATTCCCTTCCCTCTCTTACCCCGAAAATTCCTGTTCCGATGCGAACACAGGTGGCACCTTCTTCAACAGCAACGCAGTAATCATCGGACATACCCATGGATAATATATTCATAGAAACATTATCAACGTTTTTCTGTTTTATGTCAATGGATAATTGCTTTAATCTTCGGAAAACAGGTCTGTTTTCCTCGGGATCATTTTGAATGGGAGCAGCCACTGTCATCAGACCGCAGATTTTCAGATTCCGGTACTGTTTCAATCTGTCCAGTACAGAAAAAAGCTCCTCCGGTGAAAAGCCGAATTTTGTTTCTTCACCGGATATATTGACCTCCAGAAGACCGTTCACTGTCTGTTTTGCTTTTCTGGCGGCAAAATCAATGGTATCAGAAAGTTTAATGGAATCTATGGAATGAATCAGAACCGTTTTACCGATTATGTCCTTAACCTTATTTGTCTGGAGATGGCCGATCATATGCCAGCAGATATCTTCCGGCAGCAGAGGTTCTTTTCCGAGCATTTCCTTAACCTTGTTTTCACCGAAATCCCTGATTCCCAGATCATAAGCTTCCTGAACCATTTCCACCGGTTTCGTTTTGCTGACAGCAATCAGCTTGACTTCACTTCTGTCCCGGCCGCTTCTTTTGCATGCCTCGGAAATTTTCTGCTCTGCAAGAATAAGGTTATCCTTCACCATCATACAATCAAGCCCTCCTTTTATTGATAGATCGGGTCTCCCTCCTGTGCGTCTGACCCGATCAAAAGAATATGATCATACACATTCAACCCGTACTTTGTATTTTTCCGGATGGTATCATATTCATCATTCTCGGCTATGACATCAATCTGTTTAAAAACGGCATAACCCTTGTTGATATTATAAACACCCTGAAGCTCGGCAGTCGGGCCTATCTGGAAACGTTCCTGACTGTCCGGCTTCACAATATAATCTCCGCTCTTCCATTTTCCGGCATCCGAAGCATCCAGATAATAAAAATCATCCGTCTGATAATAAATTTCCGCAGGAATATATTGAACGCTTGATTTCCCGTCCTGGTAGACTTCCTTATAAAATCCGCTGTCCACGTCATTGCCGCCCCTGGCAAGATAATTTACCGGAACCGTAAAGAAGGTCTTTGATGTAACTGCTGACTTCGGTATTTTAAGACCGGATTCACTATCCGATTGAATATTGAATGTCAGGTATCTGTCTCCGATGAATTTAACCATAAAACGGTCAAAGGTAAGGACACCGTACGCATTTCCGTCCGCACCCGTAATCATGCTGAAATTTCCCGCCATGCTCAGATCATATCCCTTAAAGGTTACATTCAGAGAAGTTTTATTGGCATAACGCGTCTTGTCACTGTCGGAAAGTGCAAAGACCAGGGACCATTGTTCGGAAGTAACAACCTTATAGACAGGTTTTCCTGCTTCCGCAAGCTCCCCGGACTTGATATAGACCGGTTTATAATCTGTTTTATTCAGATCCGACATGGAGATCTGATCCGCTGTTTTACTTTCGTAGGAATCAATGTTATAGGAAATCACACCGGGTAAAGGGGATGTGACCTGCGTATAGTTGATCCCGTTTTTCTTCATGACCTGATCCAGGTTCTCCATGGCGTTCAGGTTCGTATACTCATTCAACGAGGAATCAAGCATATAACGGTTATCATAGACACGGGAAAACTCCTGGTCTGAATAGCCCATGGAAAAAGAGGAAAGCTGTTTTTTCAGGCTTGACAGGTTTTCATCGCTCAGTACCGCACCGCTCAATGAATTTTCTTCCAGAAATTTTGTCAGATTTCCTGTTTCATCCAGGGAATACACCTTGGTTCCGACGGCGCAGCGTTTTCCCTCCCGAATATAATAATTGACATACCCCGAAGAAGGGGCATTCTGAACTTTTTCCTCCCTTAATGCCATTCCTGTGTGTTCCGTATCATCTACAATACCGCCGGAAACGACCTCATAATATCTGACCTTGTGCCTGCTCATATAGGATGTGATGGAAAAGCACATATAGATAAACAGGATCAGAAAAATCAGGAACCCAATGTTCATCCGAAAAGGATGTTTGTATTTTATTATTTTATTATTCGGGGATGCCAAAAATTCCTCCTACTCAATAAATACGGGCAGCCCTGTAAGCTGCCCGCCATTATTTTATCCGCAGAGGCCCGAATCAAAGGGAAACAATAACATCTTTCTTTGCGTTTTCCGGAAGCAGGCCCGCATCTATGGAAATACTCAATACAAAATTGACTTTATATTTATCTCCGAGCTTTTCAAGAGAATCGATAGTCGAAGTAATATCTTCCCCTTCAAGGCAGGAAAGCTTCAAAAAGCTGTCAAGAAACATGGTCTCGACATCATGATCCTGCGAAATAATACCTGAAATAAAACCTACAAACCCGTCACTGCTCAGTATCGGATATTCCCCCACATTGATCAATCTGATCTTATTGCTTAACTCATACATATGTTTGGAACTTTTATCCAGATATACAACGGAACCCTTTGCGTCTTTCACTTCAGCATTTGCCATATCCAAAAGATGCTTAGTCTTTCCCTTGCCTTTCTCTCCTGCTATGATCTGAACCATAGTTGCATTCCTCCTTGGATAGTTTTACTGATTCAATTATAAGTTAGAGTATCGAAAAGTTCAATCCTATTCAGGCACTTTTTCAAGAAGATCTCCCATATTTGAATAAAGATCCGCTCTGTTATCCGCCTTCAGAATAACAGAATAGTAATTCCGGTTATCTTTTGTCTTACTGAGAAGGGCCAGACAGCTCCCTGCAGCCAGGGTTGTTCCTGTTTTTCCTGCTACTGCCTTCATTCCGGAAGGCTCTTCTGCTTTTCCGGTCAAAAACAAATTGGTATTGGTCCATTTCAGCGCAGCTTCCGAGCCGTCGGCAGAAGTAAAGGATGCCTGATATTCCGAAGTGCCGGCTATTTTCAGAAACTCCGGATTTTTTACCGCTTCATGCAAAATAAGATACATGTCGTAGCAGGTCGTGTAATGCCCGGGATCTGTCAGCCCCTCTGCATTGGAAAAATGTGTCTGGCAGGCGCCTATTTTTTTTGCCCTGTCATTCATCAGCGCAGCAAACCGGTCAATACTGCCGGAAATACTGACGGCAATGGCATTGGCTGCGTCTGCGCCGGAAGGAAGCATGAGCGCATACAGAAGCTGCTCCATGGTCAGGGTATCGCCCTGCTTGAGTCCGGCCAGACTTACGCCTGCCTCATTCATATAAATTTCATTTCCTACGGTTATTTTTTTATCCAAATCGGCATTTTCCAGTGCCAGAAGACAGGTCATGATTTTGGTTGTACTCGCCGGGTTCATCTTACTGAATACATTTTTTGCATACAGGGCGTCCCCGCCGTCATCACTGCAAAGGAGACCGGTCTGCGCCGTGTTTTCCGTATCGGCGTCATTGTTCTTCCTGATAACGGAAAGATCCCCGGCAAACGCCTCTGCTATTTCCGGTGTGTATGCCGAATAACAAAGTGTGTCTGTCCGGCTTATAAGATCATACGGATTCCGAAATTGATCCTTCTGTATAAAATAAAATAAAAGCCCAAAAAGAAGCATCGCAGAAACCGCTATTACAACCGGCAGGATGCTTCTTTTTTTTCGTCTTTTTCTGCTGTGACTGCCGTATTTTCCCATGGAAGATACGGCTGAAATATCATTGTTTATAAATCTCTCTGAACTCAAAGTCTCCGTGCTCCAGCGATTTAATCAAAAGTTCTGCGGTTGCCAGGTTCGTGGCAATGGGAATGTTATGAAGATCACACAGCCGAAGAACATTGCTGATATCCGGTTCCTTCGGCTTGGGTCTTAACGGATCCCGCAGGAAAATAACCAGATCCAGCTCATTATTCTCAATCTGTGCTCCCAGCTGCTGCTCTCCGCCAAGATGACCGGCCAGATACTTATGGATATTCAGGTTGGTCACATCTTCCACCAGCCTTCCTGTAGTACCTGTGGCATACAAATTATGCTTTGAGAGGATTCCCCGGTAGGCAATGCAGAAATTCTGCATCAGCTTTTTTTTGGCATCGTGAGCAATCAGTCCGATATTCATACTATACCCCTTTCCGTAACTGAAATTCCGCCTGGTCAAGCAGGGAAAAATCATCCTGATCTGAAATTCTTTTTCGCTGCAGTCCGACATTTAATACAATTCCTATCCCTGCATAAAGACTCAGCAGGGAACTGACTCCATAACTGATAAAAGGAAGAGGAAGACCCGTATTTGGAAAAATCCCCGTTGCGACCGCAATATTGCAGAAGCTTTGAAAGGATATCCAAACCCCCATTCCCGTGCAGAGCAGTTTTCCCTCCGCGTCTATTGCCTTTCCGGCAAGTTTGAAACATTCATATACAATTAAAATATACAGAAGAATTACTGCAATGCATCCGATAAATCCGAGTTCCTCCCCGATCACGGCAAAAATGAAATCTGTCTGCTCTTCGGAAAGAAAATTTCCTCCTTTTACGGAAAGGGTGCTGTTGTTCAGTCCCTTCCCGAAAAGCTGTCCGGATCCGATGGCCATAACGGAATTGTTCTGTTGAAGGTTCAGATCCGCATATTTGGATTTATCAATCCAGGCCAGTATTCTTCGTATCTGATAATCTTTCAAAAACGGAATCATTCCATCCATAAGCAGTCTGATAAAAATCAATGCAAAAGGCACTATAACGGCAAGGATTCCGAAAACCCATTTATAGCTTATCCCTGCTGCATAAACCATAGCCAGTATACAAAGCAAAATGACAATCGATGTTGAAAGGTCCGGCTCCGAAGCAACGAGCAGAAAAGGAATGAAAGCAAAACCCGCTGCCGGCAATATGATTTTTAATCTGTTGATGCTTTGCACATGCTTTCCGAGATACCATGCAAAAAAAAGAATGATACCGGCTTTTGCAAATTCGGAAGGCTGCAGCTGCCCCAGCACGGGAATCACAATCCATCGTTTTGCGCCTCCATGTATGCTCCCGTAAAGAATGACCAGAAGCAGGAAAACACAGCATACAATATAATAAACCGGAGCAAATCGAAGTGTTTTCTGGTAAGGAATGAAAGCAAGCACAAACATAACAGCCAGACCGCCCAGAACGCCGATAATCTGTCTTTGTACCATAACCGAATTCTGATCGGTTGCACTTGCGATCATCAGAATGCCGATCACATTCAATGCAAGAACAAATAAAATCAATTTAAAATCAAAATTTTTTCTTTTCCAGTCAGGCAGCATGATGGATACTCCAAATTTTACATGAATTTCGGGAAAATTTCCAGTATTTTACCAGCATTTTTTATGTCTTAACGCATCAAAAAAGTCCTTTTTGATCTCTTTCACACAAAGTTCTCCGTTTTGGATCATAACGGCAGTCGGATGATTGCTTTTTTTGAAGCGGATCCCGGAGGAAGAAAGGGAAATACCGTTTATGGAAACATCGTCCGTTGTCATTAAAAACCCGACTGCAACGGCATCGGTATTCCCGCAGCAGCCGGCCTTTACCGTCCCGGACAATTCCCCGAGAACGATCACATTTCCGCTGGATTCCACACAGGCACCCTCATAGACATCACCGATGATTACAATGCTGGGTTCTACGGAAATGATCTCTCCTTTTTTTACACTGCCTGAATGGAACTGGCCTGTCAGCTGATTTAATTCCATGTATTTTCTGCGGAAGATCAGATCATTCCGGCTGTTGTTCTCCGTATCTGAATCATACAGGCAGAGAATGTCCACTTCGGAATGACCGGAAATCGTATTTACAATTTCCGACTCCTCCCTGACAGACAGTTTTTTTCCTTCCAGCGTGAGGATCATCGAAATTCTGCCCCAGAACTTTCGGCTTTTTTCAAATTTTTCCGCCAGCTCCAAAAGAATATCGTCCATGGATGCATCCGGATCCAGATGGATGGTCATCCCGGTTTTGCTGCTTTTTATAATTGCGTTTTGTTTCATTCTTCTGCTCCTTTAATCGGTAAGTTTCACATCGGTCGCGTTCTGGGCCTCGGCATTCATGATATAATCCAGGCTTGTATAGCCGAAGCACAACCGATAAACATCTTTGGAAATGGACGCCGCATTGCTGGATGTATAACCGTAAGGAATATTTACAGTCACGGCAATTTCCGGATTGCTGTATGGACCGAAGGAAATGAAGAATGCGTGGTTGGCTCTTGATTTTGTTTCCTGCGCGGTACCGGTCTTTCCGGCAATATCCACTTCCAGGTCTTTGAACAATTTGCTGGCGGAACCGTATTCGATCACTTCCCGCATTCCCTGCTGTACGGCATTCCAGGTTGAATCCTGGATATGGATCTGGGAAGAAACATTCGGTTCATATTCCTTCACGGTATTTCCGTTTTCATCCGTTACTTTATTCAGAACAGAAAGTTCGAAAACTGTTCCCCTGTTGGCGATCGCCGTTACATATCGTGAAAGCTGAACGTTCGTATAGGAATGTGTCCCCTGTCCGATAGCCGACTGCTCCGGGCTCTGGTCCGTCATCAGCGGATCTGTTTCCGCTATTTCAACTCCTGACTTATGGTCAAGCCCGAACATGGATGCATACTTTCGGATTCTTTCAACTCCAAGTGCCGTATCATAATTCCCGTTTGCATCCGTTGCGAGTCTGTGTCCCACTTCTCCGAAGAAAAAGTTACAGGAATTTCGGATGGCGCCGACAATATTCAGCGGGCCGTGGGCGCCCGGGTAAATCCAGCACTTCATGGGCGGCGTAATGGTATCATACAGGCCGGTACAGGTGATCGTATCATTCAGTCCGATTACTTTTTCCTCAAGACCTGCAACAGCCGTAACGGGTTTGAAGCAGGATCCGGGTGCTTTCCTTGCCTGTGTGGCGTTGTTGTAAAGCGGCAGGGACTGATCTGCAAGAAGACGGTTGTAATAGTCTACATCCATATTATTGCTCAGCTTATTATTATCATACCCCGGATAGGAAACCAGTGCACGGACTTTTCCGGTTTTCACATCGGTCACAACGCATCCCGCCGTACAGGGATCCAGGGCAAGCTGGGCCGGTGTTATCTTGATTGCCAGAACCTCTTTGACAAAAAACTGGTAGGCGTACTCCCCCGTACCGTTTTTCAGGCGTTCCACTTCAGCCGCATCCGGTTCCAGAACGCCCTGATCAAATAGTGCAATGCAGAGTTCCGAACCGGTTACCGTATTATTTCGGATCAAATATTTATAGATAAGCTTATGAAACGCCGTGTCTTTTTTCAGGGAGTCCAGCGAAGTCTCCACGATCGAATTGAAAATATCGTCCGCATCGGCATATTTGGAAAGATTTTTCAGCTTTGTGGTATCGATCCAGTTATCTGCGATCCCGTCATACAAAAATTCCCGAAGGCTGATACTGTCCGCTTTCCAGCGGGAATAATAATCTTTTACCGCATTGATTTTATCTTTTTGAACAATCCCTACTTCCTTGGAAGAAAGCCAGGAAAAAAGATAATACATATATGCCTGCTGGTCTTCGGACAAACCGGAAACCGGCAGCGGGTCGGCGGAATCCATCTGTGTTTTCATGGCATCCAGGGAACTGTTAAGATACTGTGTGAATTTGGCGTTGATTGCCTTTTCCGTTTCACCGGCATTTCCGCTCTCCATGTGATCGAGGGAAAGGACATTATTATTGATCAGCTGGAAATAGGCATCCTTGATCGGAATCAGCCGTTCCGTGGAATCCGTATTTTCATCATTCGGTTCATCCTGATTTACAAGCTTTGCCGCAAGCACTCCTGCAAGGTGCTGCTCAAGAAGATGGTAAATTCCTACCTGAAGATCCCTGTCAATGGAAAGATAGACATCATCTCCGGAGGCAGGCTGTGTCTCTGACTTAACTTCCATGATGTGTCCGACGTTATCCACATATATGGTACGTGAGCCTTTTTTTCCGCTCAGCTCTTTTTCCATGTATTCTTCTATTCCGGTTCTTCCGACCGTATCATTCAAAGAATAATCCGACCCATCCGTGCTGTTCAGTTCGTTCAGCTGATCCGTCTGTACTTTTCCCGTATAGCCGATAATCGAAGCAAACGGAATGCTGTCGTTGTATACCCGTTCCGTTGCTTCCTCAACGTCCGTCCCAAGCAAATCTCCTTTGTTTTCCAGTATGTCCGAACGTGTTTCATCCTTTACATCATTGGCAATCGTGGTGGTCTCGTATTTCTGGTATGCCGTAAGGGACATGCTGTAGCGGATATCAATGATCTGAAGTATCTCCTTTGGTGTTAAAGAAACGGCTTTTCCGTTCTTATCTTTTACTTCATCCAGTTTATAAGTTTTTATTCTATTCCTGATCAAAGTATCTGCTGCTGCATCGGAAGGATATTTTCCGGCAGCATCATCCAGGTCATCCACGCTTTTTATCCCGTAGAAATCCCTTAAAAAGCGCTTCTTGGCATCACTGCTTCTGGAGGTAAAATAATAATTTCCGGCGGGATCAAGTCCGATCGCAAGATTTCCGTCAACCGTTTCCCCATGTGCATTCAGAATCTGAATCAGGGTATACAGCATGGTATTTTTGGCAGCCGTTGTTTTGTAATCCCCGTTATCCTGAATAACGACAGAATAGGTGAGTTTATTATACGCCAGAAGTTTTCCGTTGCAGTCATAGATATTTCCGCGTGAAGCAGGAATGGAAATGGTTTTTTCAGCCATGTTGATATAGTTGTTCATATAGGACTCGCCGTTTACGATCTGAAGATTATAGAGCCTTGAAAAAAGTATGCAAATCAGACCCGCATAAAGGATTCCCAGTATCACAAGACGGGATGCCTTGAAGCGGCTGCCTAATTCTTTTAACAGTTCCCAAAAATCCTTCAGCAATTTTATACCTCTTTAATTTACCGCATGTTTGGTATCCAGAACTTCAAGCTTTCTGTTGTACCAGAGGAAAAAACGGTAAAAAAGCAATGTAAACAGCAATGTAATGATGATTTCAGGAAGAATGATGCTTTTAAAATAGAAAAGAATGTTCATCTTCCCCCGGATGAAAAAGCGGAAAATATAAATATACAGATTATAAACAAGTTCATTTATCATACAAAGAAATAAAGGAAGTGTGATAAGGTTTTCATAATAATAATGGGACAATCTGCCGTTTAAAAATCCGATCCAGACAAAAATAAGCGTAAAGAACCCGAATGCGCCGCTGTAAAAAAGATCCATCAGCAGGCCCGCTATGAATCCGTAAAACATTCCGGATCTCTGCCCGTAAATGAATCCGTAAGAAAAAACAAGGATCAGGATCAGATTCGGGGCAGCAGAAAGAAAGGGAATAAACGGAAACAGACAGTTCTGGATTGCAAATGCAGCAATCAAAAATGCTAAATTGACAAGGTCTCTTCTCATGGCTGTGTGGCATCTCCTGCTGAAGCCGTATGATTTCCGCTGTTTTCGGTCATTTCCGATTTTAGCTCGGTGATTACCAGAACTTCCTGCAAATTTCCAAAATCCACGACCGGGACCAGCGAACCGCTTTTGGTCAGCCGTGAGGGATCCAGGGAAATATCTTTTGCATAACCGATCAAAATACCGGGAAGAAATTTGGAACTGATATTGCTTGTTACGATTTTTTCTCCCTCTTTGATATCCGCATCCGCATTCATGCTTCCGAGTTTCAGCTTCCCGCTCTTATTAAGTTCCAGATCCCCGGATACAATGCAGGTATCGCCGGAATCCATGGCCATTGCGCTTACGCGGCTCACATCATCGATGACAGCCCGGACCGTTGCATAATTTGCGCCTACGTCCGTTACGATCCCGACCAGTCCGCCATCCGCCATCACGTTCATATCCGGTTTTATTCCGTCGGAGGTCCCCTTGTCGATGCGGAACACATGGAACCAGTTCCCGGAATCCTTGGCAATAATTCTGGCCCCGGTCATATGAAACTGTCCGTAATTCTGATTCATGTCATAGAGTTTTCTCAGCCGGACAAGTTCAATCTGATCTCCTTCCAGTCTGGTATTCTCCATGGAAAGCTGTTCGATCTTTTCCTGAAGGATTTTGTTGTCTTCAAGTGCCGTATTCAGCTTCTCATAATTCTGAATATTATCATAGAGAGCTCTGCCCACCCGGTTCACACCGGATTGCACCGGCATCAGAACATAACCGACAGCTGTTCGGAAGGGAGTAAGCCATCCGTCTTTCAGCGTCGTAACGGCGATCATTCCGAAACAGACAACACTCAGAACAAAAAGAATGATTTTATTGGTTTTAGAATTCATTTACAAAGTTCCCCACTCCCTGAAACTGTAATAAGCATTGTCACCGATAATAATATGGTCCGAAAGGTGTATTCCTATCATTTTTCCGGCTTCCTCCACCTGCTTTGTCACATTGATATCCTCGCGGCTGGGACTGGGATTCCCGCTGGGATGATTATGAACGAGGATGATGCTGACCGCCCGGTGATTGAGCGCCGAGATCATGATATCACGAACAGAGCAGACGGAAGAGTCGACCGTTCCCAGACTGATCACCTCGTCACCCGTAAGATGATACCGGGTATCCAGATAGGAAACTACCAGTTCCTCTTTTTCCAGATGCCGCATTTCCTGCATGTAATACCTGGCGCAGGCAGAAGGCTCATGAAACGATACCCGTCTGGAAGAGGCATCCCTTTTCCAGATTCTTTTGGATATCTCTCCAAGGCACAGAAGCTGGACTGCCTTGACCTTCCCGATCCCGGGACAATCCAGATATTCCTCATAGGTATGATGCAGGAGTCCCGTGATCCCGTTGTTTTTCCCGTCCAGGTTCAGAACGGCATGGGAAAGAGCCATGACATCAAAACCGGATGTTCCCGTCCTCAGAAGGACAGCCAGAAGTTCCGCATCTGTCAGTGCTGCTGTCCCATAAAGTACAGCCCGCTCATACGGACGTTCCTCCACGGGTGTTTCCTTTAAATCATTCATAGCAAATCTCCTGTTCCGCGGCTCTCCGGGCACTTGGATCAGAATTTTATGTTATCTATTTTATCACGCTTTTATGACGGAATCATCCAAAAGTTTTTGAAGGGACATCAGAATGCCTATTTTGGCATGCGGCCAGGTAAGACCTCCCTGAAAATACACATTATAAGGCTCTTTCATGGGGCCGTCCGCGGAAAGTTCAATGGAAGAACCGGATACAAAAGTTCCTGCCGCCATGATCACCTCCGAATCGTAACCCGGCATATCCCACGGCTCGGGTGTAACAAAGCTGTCCACGGGGGAAGCTTCCTGTATCCCGCAGCAGAATGCGATTACAGCCTCTCTGCTTTTCAAAGTGATTGACTGTGTAATATCATGTCTTTTATCCTCCGGAAGGGGATCTGTTTGAAATCCCATGTCCGAATAGATCCTGGAAGCGAAAACCGCACCCTTCAGCGCTGACGCCGTAACAGACGGAGCCAGAAACAGTCCCTGATAAAAGGACTTTGTAATCCCAAGGGATGCCCCGATCTCTTTTCCCAGTCCGGGAGCCGTAAGCCGGTAAGCCGCCATTTCCACGTATTTTTTCTTTCCGGCAATATACCCTCCTATCGGGGCAAGGCCGCCGCCCGGGTTTTTGATCAGTGAGCCTGCCACAAGATCGGCCCCCCTATCGGAAGGCTCGCTTGTTTCCGTAAATTCCCCGTAACAGTTATCTACGAGACAGATCAGATCCGGTTTGACCGTCTTCAGAAACGCAATGAGTTTTCCGATCTCCTCCGTTGAGAAAGAAGGCCGTGAGGCATATCCTCTGGAGCGCTGGATTTCCACCAGCTTTGTTTTCGGGTTCACGGCCTCTCTGATTTTTTCATAATCAAAAGTGCCGTCCGGCTTCAGATCGACCTGCCGGTAAGAAACACCGAATTCCGCAAGAGAACCGGCACAGGGTATGATCCCGATCACTTCATCCAGCGTGTCGTACGGTTTCCCGTCGGGGGAAAGGATCTCGTCTCCCGGTCTTAAATTTCCGAACAGAGCCACCGTCAGTGCATGCGTTCCGCTGATGAGCTGCGGCCTTACCAGAGCATCCTCCGTATGAAAGACCTCCGCATAGAGTTTTTCAAGCGTATCCCTGCCGATATCGTCATAACCGTAACCCGTAGTCGGAGCAAAGTGCGCTTCCCCCACCCGGCAGTCCCGGAACGCTTTCAGAACCTTTGCCTGATTGTATTCGGCGATGCGGTCTATTTCCGCAAAACGTTCTTTCAGCCCCTCACAGGCATTTTCACCGATTTTCCAAACAGATTCGGAAAGACCGATCTCCCGAATGATATCCTTTATTTGTTCACTTTCCCGCATTTTCCCACTCCTTCAGTCCTTCGCAATCCGAAAGGATTTTTTTCAGAATTTTTTTTCTGTCGAAATCATAATCTTCCATTTTAATCCAGATGGTTTCTTTTTCCCGGCGAAACCAGGTAAGCTGTCTCTTGGCAAAATGTCTGGTATCTTCCTTGATTGCAAGGACCGCATCCTCCCATGTGGATTCCCCGTTCAGATAGGAATAGATTTCCCTGTATCCGAGTCCCTGCATGGATGTCATATCCGGCGTACAGCCCTCATCCCTTAACATCTTGACCTCTTCCACCAGACCGTCCTCCATCATTTGATCCACCCGCATTTCTATCCTCCGGTAGAGAGATGCCCTTTCCATGGTCAAAACAAAATACCGGAAATCATAAGGGGATTCTTTTTCGTGCTGCTCTTCATTGTGTTCGGAAATCCTTTTGCCGGTTGTCCGGTAAAATTCCAGCGCACGGATCACCCGCTTTTTATTATTCGGATGAATGACCTCGGCCGATGCGGGATCCACCTCGGAAAGTTTCTCATGCATGTTTTCCGGACCGGCCTTTTTCATCTCCTCTTCAAGTTCACGCCGTACTGCCGGATTATCCGCAGCATCGTTAAAGTCAATGTCATAGAGAACAGACTGGATATAGAAACCCGTTCCGCCGGTAAGAATGGGGATATGTCCGTTTCGGTAGATCAGATTCATGGCATCCCATGCGGCATTCCGGAACGCAACAATACTGAAGGGCTGCTCCGGTTCCAGAATATCGATCAGATAATGCGGGATCCCTCCGGTCTCTTCTTCCTTTATTTTCGCGGTTCCGATATTCATACGGCGGTAAACCTGCATGGAATCCGCGCTGATGATCTCCCCCTTGATTTGTGCTGCAAGATCAACGGACAACGCCGTTTTCCCCACGGCCGTGGGTCCTGACAGAATGATCAGCGGTTTCTTTTTCACGACACGATCCTCTTAAATTTCTTTTCCAGTTCATTTTGTGTGATCTTTATGATCGTAGGTCTCCCGTGAGGACAGTTGTACGGATTATCGAGACATAAAAGTTCATCAATAAGAATCTCTGCTTCTTCTGCGGAAATATGCCGGTTCCCCTTTACGGCAGCTTTACAGGCCATGGATGCGGTTTTTTCCAGAATGAGATCCGGGATTCCGGAAGATGTTTCTTCCGAAAGGCTTCCGATCATTTCCTTTAAAAGATCCTCCTTTAAAACGGACGGCAGGATATCCGGCACGGAACGGACGGCAATTTCATGCCCGCCGAACGGTTCCATCTCGTATCCGATTTTCCGAAATTCTTCCGAATGAACTTTCAGAAGGACCTCCTCTTTATCGGAAAGGGTGAGGATAAAAGGAGGCATCAGCATCTGGGATGTGACCTCCTGCTTTTGAAACTGCTTCAAAAGACGTTCATAAAGAACCTTTTCGTGTGCGGCATGCTGGTCGATCATATACATGGCCCGGTTAAATTCGACTATCCAGTAGGTATCGAATATTTCTCCGACAAGACGATGGCTCTTTCTGTTTTCCTCCGTCAGAAGACGAAGTTCTTCCTGCTTTGGATTACCCGTTCTCAAATTTTCCGGTTTCAGATCATCCGTCTTTGGATTTTCCCTTCCTGCTTCCCCTGCATCGGGCAGAAATCTTTCCTGAACGTTTTCTTCTCCGGTTTCCCGCTCACGGATACGCATTTCTTCCGTGCGTTTTTCTTCAAACGGTTCCGCGGGACGCACCTTCCGTCCGGAAGGGAAGCCGCATGACGATGCAGGGATATTCTGCTTTGCAGCGGATTCCGTAAGACGGGATGTGCGGATAAGTTCCGCGCTGCTCAATACATGGTTTACCGCTTCGGAAACAAATCCGTATACTGCCTGCGGGTCTGAAAAACGGATTTCCTGTTTGGAAGGATGAACATTGACATCCAGTTTTCCGGGGTCTGCCGAAAGGAGCAGGACAGAAAAAGGATACTGGTGCTGCATCATTTTTCTGCCATACCCGTCTTCGATCGCCTTTGCAATGATATTGCTCTTTACGACCCTTCCGTTCATACAGTAAATTTCAAGGTCACGGTTTCCCCTTGAGATCTCCGGTTTTCCGAGAAATCCCTCCATTTCAAGAGAATCATTTTTTTCATGGACCGGGAGAAGCGCATTGGCAGTATCCCTGCCGTATATCTGATAAATAATATCTTTTAAATTCCCGTTTCCCGAAGTATGAAATCTGGTAACGCCGTTAACAATAAGAAGAAAGGAAATATCCGGGTGCGACAGGGCAAGGTGTTCCGTAAGGGAAGCAATGTGCGCAGCTTCCGTGGCAGGTGTCTTTAAAAATTTCCTGCGGGCCGGCGTATGAAAGAAAATATCTCTTGCAATGATGGTCGTCCCCTCCGGCGTTCCGACATCTTCAAAGATCTTTTCCTTCCCTCCTTCGATCACAAAACGTGTTCCGGTCAATGCTTCCCCGGGTTTGGTAATGATCTCTGTCCGGCATACCGCGGCAATGCTGGAAAGGGCTTCTCCGCGAAAGCCAAGACTCCTGACCGAAAAAAGATCTTCGGCACTCCGGATCTTGCTTGTCGCATGACGAAGAAATGCCGTCCTTACTTCCTCTTTCGGTATTCCGCAGCCGTTATCCGTTACCCGGATCAGGGAAATCCCGCCGTCCTTTATTTCCACGGTAACGGCAGAGGATCCCGCATCGACTGCGTTTTCCGTAAGCTCCTTGACAATGGAGGCGGGACGTTCAATTACTTCTCCCGCGGCTATCCGGTTTATGGTATCATGATCCAGAATCTGAATGTTCATTGTTTTGCTTTTCTTTCTCCTGTATTCTCCTCATCCGACCAGCGGTTTTTGATCTCATTCTGCAGCCGGTATAATGTATTCAGTGCATCGATCGGCGTCATGGCGGAAAGATCAAGATCCTTCATCTCCTGGATGATGTCATCATCACGCACGGTATCAAACAGGGATAACTGCGAAGCATCCACCTCATTCTGCTTCAGCACCGGTTTCCGGTTTCTCGGTGAAACATCCAGTCTTGCGATTTCCTTTGCCCTTGTTGCAATATCGGCTCCGGAAAGCTCCTCCACCAGTTCTTTCGCGCGGATGATCACGGGTTCCGGTACCCCTGCCAGCCTGGCAACCTGTATGCCGTAACTTTTATCCGCTCCGCCCCGGACAATTTTCCGTAAGAAAACGATATCGTCTCCCTGCTCCATGACGGAAATGCAGTAATTGTTTACGCCGGGGAGGGTACCTTCCAGTTCCGTCAGTTCGTGATAATGCGTTGCAAAAAGAGTTTTGGCTCCTATGATACGCGTATTGCTGATATGTTCCACAACAGCCCATGCTATGGATAAGCCGTCAAAAGTAGAGGTTCCCCGGCCGATCTCATCCAGAATGATCAGACTGTCCCTGGTGGCATTTCTCAAAATGTTCGCCACTTCCGTCATTTCCACCATAAAGGTGCTCTGTCCGCTGGAAAGATCATCCGATGCCCCGACACGTGTAAAGATCCTGTCACAGATCCCGATATCCGCTTCCGAGGCCGGCACAAAAGAACCCGTCTGTGCCATCAGGACAATCAGGGCCGTCTGCCGCATATAGGTGGATTTTCCGGCCATGTTGGGTCCGGTTATGATGGAAATTCTGTTTTTATCGTCGTCCAGGAATGTATCATTGGATACAAACTTTCCGCTGTCCATCATCCGTTCCACCACGGGATGTCTTCCGTCTTTAATCCGGATCAGTCCTTTTTTGTTGATTTTCGGCCGGACATAATTGAACTTGTCGGCGGCTTCCGCAAGAGAAGCTAAAACATCTGTCTGCGCAATGGCCCGCGCCGTATCCTGTATCCTTTTGATTTCGGCGGATACTTTGATGCGCACTTCCGCAAACAGATCGTATTCGAGAGATAAGAGTTTATCTTCCGCCCCCAGAATGGACTCTTCCAGTTTCCGGAGTTCTTCACTGGTAAAACGTTCCGCATTGGTCAGCGTCTGTTTCCGGATAAAATAATCGGGCACCTGATCCCTGAAGGAATTGGTCACTTCAAAATAATAGCCGAATACCCGGTTGAACTTGATCCGCATATTTTTAATTCCGGTTTTTTCCTTCTCCCGTGTTTCAAGTTCCGCCAGCCAGTTTTTTCCTTCGGTCTTTGCTTTTCGTAAAGTATCCACCTGTTCGCTGTAACCCGATTTTATGATGCCGCCCTCCCGCACCGTGATCGGCGGATCATCGTTTACGGAGTTGTTGATCAAAGAAAAAACATCCTCGAGCGGATCCATTTTACCGGTAAGTTCTTTCAAAAGCGAGCCTGTAAAAGAAGCGGTCAGGCTCCGGATGGGCGGTATCATTTCCAGGGAATTTTTAAATGCGATCAGATCTCTCGGATTTGCACTGCCGGAGCTGATTCGTCCCATCAGACGTTCCATGTCATAAATCGGATTCAGATATTCCCGCAATTCTTCCCGGTCGATATAACGGTTTTTCAGTTCCTCCACTGCATCCTGTCTTTCCTGAATGCTTTCAGAACGGATCAGAGGCTGCTCAATCCAGGAACGAAGCATCCTGGCTCCCATTGCCGTTTTTGTTCTGTCAAGGACCCAGAGAAGACTCCCCTTTTTCTCTTTTTCCCGCATGGTCTCCACAAGCTCGAGATTCCTCCGGGAAGAAGAATCCACGATCATATAGGCACAGTCGGAATAGGGTGAAAGAGAAGTGATAAGGTCACAGGTGTTTTTCTGCGTATCATACAGATACCGCATGACCGCGCCGGCGGCGGATGATCCGGCCGGATAATCCTTTAATCCGAGAGCCTCCAGACTGGCCGCATGAAAATGTTCTTTCAATATCCCGGAACTGTTTTCTTCCGAGAAAACAAAATCTTCCTGGTAACTTACGGACACATCCGGATTTCCGCCGAGAGATTCCTTTCCGGCGCCGCTCATTTCAAAGGCATGGTTCAAAATGACTTCCGATGGATTGTATTTGTTTAATTCGTCCGACAGATGCTTTACGGAATCCGCTTCCGTCACATAGAATTCACCCGTGCTGATATCCGCGGCACAGATCCCGAACCGTTCGGAAAGAAAAGCGATCCCTGCAAGATAATTGTTCTTCCCCTCATCCAGTGCCAGTTCATTGGTAACGGTTCCGGGAGTAACCACACGAATCACTTCCCGCTTCACCAGTCCTTTTGCAAAACGGGGATCCTCCATCTGCTCTGCAACCGCAACTTTATATCCTTTTTTTACCAGACGGTTAATATATCCGTCTGCCGCATGGAAAGGAACACCGCACATGGGGGCTCGTTCCTCCATCCCGCAGTCTTTTCCGGTAAGGGTCAGTTCAATTTCCCGGGAGGCTGTTTTTGCATCCTCAAAAAACATTTCATAAAAGTCACCCAGACGGTAAAACAAAATACAGTCCGGATAGCTTTTTTTTGTTTCCATATAATGCTGCATCATAGGTGAAAGTTCAGCCAAAATTTACTCCTTGATCCCGTTATAATAAAAGCCTTTGGATTCCGTAAGCCGGATGTTTTCGATATTCCCGATTTCCTCCGGACGGCCCGGAAAATGGACCATCAGATTGTTTCCGAGCCTTCCGGTCAGATATCCTTCCCTGTGTTCATCCTCTCCTTCCACCAGCACGGGAAGGACCCTGTTGAGATCATTCCCTGCGCTCCGGGATGAGAGCTCCTGTACAAGAGAAAGCAGGCGTTTAAAACGGTTTGCGATCACCTCCGGGGGAACCTGATCTGGCATGGCTGCGGCCGGCGTCCCGGTCCGCTTTGAATAAATAAAAGTGAATGCGGCCTGAAATCCCACTTTTCGGACCACATCCAGCGTCTCCTGAAAATCTTCTTCGGTTTCTCCGGGAAAGCCTACGATGATATCTGTGGAAAGCGCCATATCCGGAATCGCATTTTTTATTTTGTCCGTCAGGGAAAGATATCCCTCTTTTGTGTAATGCCGGTTCATTTTCTGAAGAATACGGTCACTTCCCGACTGAAGCGGCAGATGCAGATGATGGCATATTTTCAGTTCTTTCTGCATGACACGGATGAGGTCATCCGACAGGTCCTTCGGATGGGAAGTCATAAAACGCACTCTCTGTATCCCGTCAACGGCACATACCTGTTCGAGAAGCTCCGCAAAAGAAACCGGATCGGAAAGCTTTCTGCCGTAAGAATTCACATTCTGGCCGAGGAGCATTACTTCCTTTACGCCGCTCCCGGAAAGAGAACGGATCTCATTCAGGATATCTTCCGGACGACGTGACCGTTCTCTTCCCCGCACATAGGGAACAATGCAATAACTGCAGAAATTATCACACCCGTACATGATATTGACACCGGATTTAAAAACATATTTTCTTTTTACGGGAAGCGCATCATCCGAATAGTCGGATGTTTCCGGTGTTTCAAAAATTCGTTTTTCTTCGTGAATGCAGGTGTACAGGAGTTCCGGAAATTTCCAGAGATTATGGGTTCCGAAAACAAGATTCACAAAGGGGTAACGGTCGCGTATCCTCCGGGATTCATCCGCTTCCTGCATCATACAGCCGCAGATGGCAATGATCTTATCCGGATTGTCTTCCATCATGCTCTTTACGGCCCCCAGATGTCCGTAAAGTTTTTCATTGGCATTTTCACGGACGGTACAGGTATTGTAGATAACCAGATCCGCCTTTTCATCCATGCCTTCCGTCATGCCGGCCTTTGTCAGGATCCCGGAAAGTTTTTCGGAATCCCTGGCATTCATCTGACAGCCCATTGTAAAAATAAAATACGTAGGCGGGGTATTTTTTTCTGCCGTTCTTTTTTTTACCATATCCTTCAGAAGAGAAAGATATTCCTGTTGTTTTTGATCGGTTTTTTCCATTTCAGGGACGTACCTGCCCGTTTCCCGTAATTTCATATTTATAGGACGTAAGTTCTTTCAGCCCCATGGGTCCTCTTGCATGCAGTTTCTGCGTACTGATCCCGATTTCTGCACCCAAACCGAATTCCCCCCCGTCCGTAAATCTGGTGGAGGCATTGACATAGACGCAGGCAGCATCGATTTCATGAAGAAATTTTTCCGCATGAGAACGGTCTTTTGTTACGATTGTCTCCGAGTGCCCGGTATTGTAGCGGTTGATATGTTCGATCGCCTCTTCAAGACTGTCTACCGTTTTCAGGGAAAGGATCAGGTCAAGGTATTCGGTACCCCAGTCCTCTTCCGCTGCCTTTTTGAAAACGGGAATTATTTCTCTGGCCTCTTCATCCGCACGAACCTCTACCTGATGTTCTTTCATGGCCTTTTCCAGTTTGGGGAGAAGTTCCTTTTCTATTTTCCTGTTCACCACAAGGGATTCACAGGAATTGCAGACGCCGGTCCGCTGTGTTTTTGCATTCACGATAATGGAGACCGCCATGTCCGTATCTGCCGTTTCATCCACATAAATATGGCAGTTTCCGGAACCGGTCTCGATTACAGGCACTGTGCTTTCCTTTACCACGGTCCGGATAAGGCCGGCGCTTCCGCGGGGAATGAGGCAGTCCAGATAGCCGTTCAAATGCATCAGTTCCTGTGCGCTTTCCCGGGAAGAGGAATTCAGAAGCAATACCGCATCGGCGGGAAACCCGTTTGCGGAAAGGGCACTCCGCAGGGAATCCGTGATCGCCTGATTGGAAAGCAGCGCATCGCTCCCGCCCCGCAGGATAACGGCATTTCCGGCTTTAAAACAGAGAGCAAATGCATCGCTGGTAACATTCGGGCGTGCTTCATAGATAATGCCGATTACCCCCAGAGGGACCCTGACCTTACGGATCAGAAGACCGTTCGGCCGTTTGTCCTCGGAAAGGATTTCTCCGACGGGATCCGGCAGGGATGCAATTTTCCTTACGGCGTCAGCCATCTCCGCTATTCTTTTTTCATTGAGGAGGAGCCGGTCCAGCATACCCGCAGTCATATTGTTTCCGACCGCATTCCGGTAATCCTTCTCATTCGCGGAAAGAATCTCCCGGCAGTCGGCTTCCAGAGCATCTGCACAGGAAAGAAGCACACGGTTTTTTTCTTCCGTGTCCATACGAATGAGCTGAGCCATCGCAGCCTTTGCACGTTTTCCATATTCGACAGTTTCCATTTTTTACCTCTCTTCGTCAGCTTTTATTGGTCAGAACGGGTTCTCTTTTTTCCGTCAGAATACCGGTCATCGGAATATCGTTTGAATCCGTTTCAAAGATCCGGTCAGCCTGAAAATCATAGCAGATCCCGATTTTGATATTGCCCGGATTTTTTTTAAAATAGCGGTCATAATAACCGGCTCCGTATCCGAGACGTTCTCCCTGTTTTCCGAAAGCAAGTCCGGGCACAAGAAAAAGGGAATGGTCCGGCTCCATCACAGGAAGAAACTCCTTCGGTTCCCGCAATCCGAAGCTTCCCTTTTCAAGATCATCCAGCGAGAATATCCGGTGAAATTTCAGTTCCTTTCCGTATACCCGCGGCGCGGCAACAGGGAAATTCCTTTCCAGAAGTTCAAGAATGGCGGCATCCGTATTCACTTCTTCCTTTTTCGCCATATAAACAAACACGGATAAACCGGGATGCTTTTCGGCCAGACAAATGATTTTCCCGCAGATCACCGCATCTGTCATGATTTTTATCCGGTGATCCGGAAAAATACGCTCCTGCTTCATGTTTTCCCGAAGTTCTTTTTTCCCTGTCATATAAAAAATTTTACCTTTTTTTCCCGCAGCCGTCAACGTTCCGCAGGATGGGCCGCCGTATCTCCCCGGAAAGGCACTCCTTTTTTATGTTAACCGAAACGGTAGGACCGGATAACGGCTTCCGCCACTCTCATTCCGTCAATGGCCGCACTTGTGATGCCGCCCGCATAGCCCGCTCCCTCTCCGCAGGGAAAAAAACCGTGAATATTTCCCTGAAAGGCATCATCCCGAAAAATCCGTATCGGCGAAGAAGTACGGCTTTCCACTCCTGCAAGGATCACATCCGGGTCTGCAAAACCTTTTATTTTCCTCCCGAAGGATTCCATCCCTTCGGAAAATGCCGTACACAGTTCACCGGGCAGAACACGGTTCAGATCCGCAAAGGAAGTCTCCCCTTTAAAACACGGTTCAATATTCCCCCAGGATACAGAAGCTTTTTTGTTTTTAAAATCTTCATACAGCTGAACCGGGATTTTTCCGTTTCCTTCCCGACAGGCTGCTCTTTCCAATTGCCTTTGAAATTCCAGGCCTGCCAGCGGATCCGTACTTGGAAAATCGGAAGGATCGACCGTCATGATCACAGCCGAATTCGCATTTCTGCCGTTCCTCTTATGATAGCTCATACCGTTCACGGCAAGAAGACCTTCTTCCGTGGAAGCATTCACCACATAGCCCCCCGGACACATGCAGAAGGTATAGACTCCTCTCCCGGTGCAGGACTTTGCTGTCAGCTTGTAGGACGCCGGGCTTAAAAAAGAAGCCTCTTTTTCTCCGAACTGTGACAGATCGATGCTTCTCTGGGAATGCTGCACACGAAGCCCCACCGCAAAGGATTTAGACGCCATCAAAATACCCTGATCCCGGAATGTATAAAAGGTATCGCGGGCGGAATGCCCTGTCGCTGCGATCAGGACACTGCAGGAGATTTCCTCTTTTCCCTTTGGTCCGATGCAGGATATTCCCGCGATCTGATCGTTTTTTAAAATCAATGCATCTGCACGGCAGTGAAACCTCACGGATCCGCCGAGACGAATGATTTCTTTTCGGATATTCGTTACAATTTTGATCAGCTGATCGGTCCCGATATGCGGCTTCTGCTCATAAAGGATTTCGGGGTCCGCGCCGAAATCAACAAAGGTTTTTAATACTTCCCGGTTTTTGCCCTCAGCATCCTTGATCAGCGTGTTGAGTTTCCCGTCGCTGAAAGTTCCCGCACCGCCTTCTCCGAAAGATACATTGGATTCCGGATTCAGGATTCCTGTTTCCCAGAAGGTCCGGACGGTCTTTTCCCGCGTATCCGCATCTTCCCCCCGTTCCAGAAGAACAGGGTTATATCCGGCCCTCGCCAGGATCAGGCCGCAGAAAAGCCCGGCAGGTCCTGTTCCGATGATAACCGGGCGATGGATCAAAGGGATGGTCCCGGAGGGGGGAATTACATAAGGATGCGGGACAAACGGGGCGGCACATTTATTTTTACAGCGTTTCAAAATTTTTTTTTCATCCGATACTGCCGCTTCGATCATGAAGGAATAGCGAATATCCTCTTTTTTCCTTGCATCCAGAGATCTGCGCACAATCTCATAGCGGATAAGTTCTTTCGGGGAAATTTTCAGAACGGAAAGGATTTTTCTTTCCAGATCCTCTTTGCTGTAATGGACAGATAATTCGATCGGATTGATGCGGATCATATACTCTCCTCCTTTGTTTCAAAAGAGCAGGTTTTTCCCGCCGCAGCCAGACCTGCAAGCATCCCGCTTGTCCAGGCCCACTGCAGATTATATCCGCCGCAGAGCCCGTCCACATCCATCATTTCTCCGGCAAAATACAGTCCCGGAACAAGCAATGACTCCATCGTATGAGGATTGATCTCTTCCGTGGAAACTCCTCCCGTACAGCTTTGCGCATTTTCAAATCCGGCCGGTTTTACGACGGTAAAAACGGAGGCGGAAAGCCGGGCGGCAAGTTCTTTGATATCTTCCGTACGGATATTTTTCATTCCGGTTTCCGGTTTTATTCCGGCTTCTTTTAAAAGCGCAGACCAGAGATTTTTGTTCAGAAGGCCGTTTCCGAACATGCCGGCATTTTCATAAGGATACGCATAAAGCCTGTTTTTCAGGTAATCTTCCGGGGAAATCACTTCCGGAAGAAAATTTACCCTGCAGGTCACTTTCTTTTTTTGAGAAAGGGCAATGGAGGCGGTCCTGCTGATCTGAAAAACAGGGATGCCGGAAAGTCCGAAAGAAGTAAGCTGCATTTCACCGTACGACCTGTCCGCTTCCGTACCATCCACAAGACACCGGATCTCAGCATCGGTTCTGACTCCCGCTGTTTCCCTGAAGAAATTTTTTTCCGCACAAAAAAGCGGACACAGGGCAGGAAGGATCTTATGAATGGTATGTCCCAGGGCAGAAGCAAGTTCGTAACCGGCTATATCCGTTCCCTCTTTCATGCCTGCCGGTGACCCGGCGGCAAGGATAACTCTGTCTGCCGGGATTTTCTCTCCGTCTGTCAAAACAGAAAAAGAATGTCCGGATTCCGGACGGATCATTTTTACTTTACAGTCTGTCAGTATTCTCACTCCCAATCTGTTCATTTCCCCGCGAAGGGCATTCTGAACGCCGGATGCCTGCTCGGAACGCGGGTAAATACATCCGCCTTTTCCTTCTTTGGCAATCACTCCCATTCCCTCAAAAAAGTTCACGGTATTCTGGAGCCCGAAATCTGAAATTGCCCGGAATGCAAATGAATCCCGTGATGCGTGAAAGCATCCGGGATCAAGATTCCTGTTCGTAAAATTGCATTTTCCGTTTCCGGTGAGAAGAAGCTTTTTTCCGACCCTTTCCCTGCGTTCAAGAACCGTAACAACAGCGCCGCATCGTGCGGCAGCGATGGATGCCGTCATTCCGGATGCACCGGCCCCGATCACACAAACCCTTTCAGGCATACAGAACCTCCTGCTTCCCTAAGTTAAAAGATGTAACCTTCTGGCTGCTCTGACCAGCTTTTTCCCGCCGGGAAAAAATGTAAGATCATACTCCGTAATACATCCGGTCCTGATCAATAGTGAGCCATATATCAGAATTGCAGCCAGTATGGACAAAACGGTCCCGGCCAGAATGCGAAAACCGAAGCGGTAAAGAATACGGGTAATGAACCGGTAAAGGAAATACGCTGCAGCTCCCATGATGGAGGCACACAATGCAGGGAGCAGGAAGGTTCGTTTTATTTCCTGACGGTATGTCAGTATCTTTCTTATGGATGCTGCATTGAAAAGACACATGCAAAGGGCAAAAACAATATCCGCAAAAACAACGCCGAAAATTCCCAGATGAAAAATATTCAGGCAGATCAAAAGAGCACAGATATGGATCAGCAGTGAAATTACCGCATGGCGGAGGGGAACTCTCATATGGCTGGTCCCCTGAAGAATGGCGTTGCTGACCGTTGACAGGGAATAAAGAATAACGGCGATCGATCCGACATGCATCATCAGAACCGCGCGTTCACTGCTTCCGGCGCCGAAAAGGAGGGAAATGATCGGTTCGGCCAAAACGGCCAGACCGACTGCAGCAGGAATGGCAACGATCATGGAAAAACGGATCGCTTTGGAAATACTGCTTTCCACCTGTCCCTTGTCGCGTGCAGCATTGGCACCGGACAGAGTCGGGATGAGCGAGGAAGAAAGCGCGTTGGCGATCGCGATCGGAACATTGATAAGAACTTTATATTTTCCGGAATAAATTCCGAAATCGCCTGCCGTTTTGGAAGCAAGGCCCATGGAAGCCATCGTATTTCCGAAAATAGAAGTATCGATAATCCCGCTGACATTGTAAACGGCCGTTGACAGGATAACCGGTACCACGGTCATAAACAGAATGCCGCTGATCTCACGGTATGATTCCGTGTGGATGCTCCGGTCCTCTTTTACCCTTTTTTTAAAGTATTTTCTTCCGCAGATAAAAAGAATGAGGAACATAAGAAGCGCACTGAAAGCGCCGGCGCCCGTACCGATGGTTCCTCCCATGGCACCGTAGCCGTATACATTTTTCGGATTCATTCCCGCCCGCATCGCATAATGCAAAAGAAACCATGCGGCTCCCACGCTTACCACGGCGTTCACGAGCTGCTCGATCACCTGGGAAACGGATGTCGGCACCATGGTGGAATATCCCTGGTAATACCCTCTCATCACACCGAGATAGGATACAATCCAGACGGTCGGGGCAAGGGCCTTCAGCGCATAGACGGATTCGGGCATTTTAAGAAAGAAAGAAGCAAACCATCCGGCGCCGAACCAGATAATACAGAATCCGGCACCTCCCACGACTGTTGCATACAGGATAGAAGCATTGAGTATTCTTCTGGCGTTGATATAGCTTCCTTTGCTGATCCGGGCAGATATCATTTTGGAAACAGCAAGCGGAAGGCTGTACGAGGAAAGCAGCAATATGATCGTATAAACATTAAAGGCGGCAGAATAATATCCTATTCCGTCGTCTCCGATGATTCTGGTAAGCGGAAGCCGGTAAAGCAGTCCGATAATACTGGAAATGATCGCCGACACCGCATATATGCTGCCCTGTACCAGAAAGTTCGAACTTTTTTTTCTGCCGTGCTCCGTATTTTCTTCCATAAAATCCGGAATTACCCTTTCCTTATCTGAAATAACCGCATGCGTCCAGAATGATTTTTTGCTTCTTTTCCATCCTGACCCGGTCTTTTTCAAGGACATGATCATATCCCAGAAGATGAAGCATGCTGTGTACGGTAAGAAAAGCAAGCTCCCGTTTCTGGGAATGTCCGTACTCATGTGCCTGGCTTCTGATCCGGTCCACATTCAGCACAATATCGCCTATCATGCATTCCCCGGTTTCCGGATCAACGGAATCCCTGATTATCCCGGGGCGGAAATCTGAAGCCTTACGGAACGGGATCATCGGAAAGGAAAGCACATCCGTTTCCCTGTTCAGTTTCCGAAATTTCCTGTTCAGTTTCCGGATCCCGTCATTGTCCGTCATGGTAACGGATACCTCCGCTTCACAGGGAAAATGTTCCGTATGAAGGGTTTCGGCAATGACATCTTCCAGGATTTTCCTGCAGGGCAGGTTCAGCCTTTTTCCGGCTTCATATCGAAGAAAAATATTCATGATCTTTTCTTTCCGGCATATCTTCCGTTTTCTCTTTTAACACCGGAAGATGCAGAATGCTTTTCATATTTTTCATAGGCATCCACAATCTTCTGGACAAGCGGATGACGGACCACATCTTTGCTTGTAAGTGTGCAGATGCCGATATCTTCTATTCCGCCGAGAACTTTCACTGCGCTGTCCAGACCGGAAATCGCATCTGACGGAAGGTCCTTCTGGGTACGGTCACCTGTAATGACTGCTTTGGAGCCGAAGCCGATTCTGGTCAGAAACATTTTCATCTGTGCCGGAGTGGTATTCTGCGCCTCATCAAGAATAATATAGGCACTGTCAAGAGTACGGCCCCGCATATAGGCAAGAGGAGCTACTTCGATCAAACCTTTTTCAGAATTATGCAGGTAGCTTTCCGCCCCCATGATCTGATAGAGTGCATCATAAAGCGGTCTAAGATAAGGGTCTATTTTACTCTGCAGGTCTCCCGGTAAGAACCCGAGTTTTTCTCCCGCCTCCATGGCAGGTCTTGTCAAGATGATCCTGTCCACGTTTCCGTCCCGGAAAGCCTGAATGGCCATTGCCATGGCAAGATACGTTTTTCCCGTTCCGGCAGGGCCTATTCCGAAAGTGATCATTTTATTCCGGATCTGATCCACATAAATTTTTTGTCCGAGTGTTTTCGGCTTGACCGGTTTTCCGTTTATGGTGCGGCAGATCACATCCTTATCGATTTCAAGCATGGTACCCGTCCCTTCCGAAAAAGAAAGAGAAAGAGCATAATCCACGCTCTGTTCCGTAATGGAATTCCCCCGTCTTGACAGCTCCACAAGACTTTGGAAAATACCGGATGCCCTGGTCACCGCGTCTTCCGGTCCGATTACTTTGATTTCCCCGTCACGTTCCAGCATGGTTACATGAAGGGTACGTTCTATTTTTTTCAGATTTCTGTCGAACTGTCCGTATACATTCTGCTGGTGATCCGACGGAATGTCGATCATGGATTCGATAACTCCCAAGAAATGTGCTCCCTTCTTATAAAAATACCCGGTCTCGCAAGACCGGGTACGAAATATGCATTAGTTGAATTTGCGTTTTCTGGCAGCTTCGGATTTCTTTTTCCGTCTTACGCTGGGTTTCTCGTAATGCTCTCTTTTGCGGATTTCCTGCTGAATGCCTGCCTTTGCACAATTCCTTTTAAATCTTCTCAGTGCACTGTCAAGGCTTTCATTCTCCTTTACAATCACGCTCGACATGGAACGACCAAACCTCCCTCCGGACCCCTTACGGGGTTTTCGTTTCCTGAAAACGGAAACTTTTAATCTGTATTGCTTAAAACATAATGATTATAGCCCCACTGCGCTTTTCCGTCAACCGAAAATTGCTTTTTTATCATCTTTTCAGGTATTTTCGACTATCTGTGCCAGCAGGGAGACCGTTCTTTCTATTCCCATTTTCCCGACATCAACAGAAATATCATAGTTCCGGGCATCCGTAAAAGATGTGTGTGTATAATAAACACAGTATTTCTCCCTTATTTTATCGATCTGTTTCAGCCTTTCCCTCATGTTTTCCCCTGTATATTCCGGTTTCATTTCCTGCATATGGGCAAGGCGCCATTCTTCATCCGCGTAAATAAAAACATTCAAAACAGAATCAAATTCCTTCAGGATATAGTTTGCATTTCTTCCGATGATCACGCATTTTCCGGTCTCTCCCATTTTTCGGATGACCTGGGTCTGTGCCAGAAAAATCTGATCCGAAAGCTGTTTGTTGCTGAATTCAAATATGGACTGCCCGAAAGAAAAATTCACAGGAACTTTTTCATCAAATTCCACCAGGTCAAGAATGTCCACATTGGAATTTTTCTGTGCATTTAAAATAATCGCTTTATTCCACAGGTCATAACCAAGCTCATCTGCCAGAGCTCTGCCGACGGTTGTTCCGCATGCCCCGAACTGGCGTGCAATTGTAATCACTTTTTTCATGACAGCACCTTATTCAGAAAATCTATGGTACGTTTTTCCTTCGGACGGCTGAATATCTCCTCCGGTGTGCCCTCTTCTACAATATAACCGGCATCCATGAATATGACCCGGCTTGCGACTTCCTTCGCAAAGCCGATTTCATGTGTTACCACACACATCGTCATGCCGCCGCGGGCCAGAGATTTCATGACCTGAAGCACCTCACCGACCATTTCCGGATCAAGCGCCGATGTGGGTTCATCAAAAAGCATGATGTCCGGATTCAAGGCAAGCGAACGTGCAATGGCTACTCTCTGCTTCTGTCCTCCGGAAAGCTGCGGGGGGTAGACATCCGCCTTGGAATCCAGTCCTACCTTCTTCAGCAGGGACATCCCTTTTTCCGAAGCTTCCTGTCTGGTCATAATCTTGAGCTCAACAGGGGCCAGCATGACATTCTCCAGGACCGTCATGTGCGGGAACAAATTAAAGTGCTGAAAAACCATGCCGATATTTTCCCGTACCTTGTTCATGTTCGTATGCGGATCGGTTACATCCCTGCCGTCTATTTTTACGACACCGGCTGTTATTTTTTCGAGTCCGTTCATACATCTTAAAAAGGTTGATTTTCCGGATCCGGAAGGACCGATGATTACGACAACCTCTCCCTCCCGGATGTCTGCATTGATCCCTTTTAAGACCTCGAGTTCATCGAAGTTTTTTTTCAGACCGTCAATATGTATCATAACCCGTTTATCCGCAGATTGATTCAAAGCAATATCATCCCCCATTGCTGACATTCAGCCTCCTCTCCAGCTTCTTGGCAAAACGTGACAGCGTCACGATCACGATCATATACATGATCCCGATAATGCCCCATACTTCAAGTGCTGCAAAGGTATTTCCAACAATAATGCTTCCCGCTTTTGTCAATTCCGGAAAACCGATCACAGACAAAATGGAGGTGTCTTTTAAAGAGATGATAAACTGGCTGATGATCGGCGGAACCATAGTCCGTATGGCCTGCGGCAATATGACCTTTCGCATGGAAATCCCATAGGGAAGTCCGAGACTTCTGGCGGCTTCCATCTGCCCCTTGTCCACGCTCAGGATACCGGCTCTGAATATCTCGGCCATATAGGCACCGGCATTCATGGAAAGGGCAATAATACCGGCGGCAAGCGCCGATAACCTGAAATCAGAGAATCCGGCAGCCTGTACCGCAGTCGGGATTCCGAAATAAATAAAAAAGGCAAGGACGATCAGAGGAACGCCCCGAATCCCGTCCACATAAACCGTTCCGAAAAAATTCAAGACTCTGTTTCTGCTTACGTTCATCAATCCAAACAAAAGACCGATAAAAAAAGCAAAAAAAAGCGAAAGCAGGGTCAGCAGCATCGTCTGACCCAGCGATCGCAGTAAAAGTGTCCAATATACCCGGATAATATCTCCCAAAATACCCTCCGTTATTTCGTGTAGGAATCTACAATTTTTTGGAATGTCCCGTTCGCCTTGATATCGGAAAGTCCTTTGTTAAACATGGAAAGAAGTTCGGCATTCTGTCCTTTTTTTACGGCAAATCCGTAGGAAGAACCGGCCGCTGTGCATCCTTCCGGGATCACAAGCTTTGCTCCGTTTTTGATGTTGTATGCCATTACAGGATAATCCTCAAAACAGGCCTGCGTATTTCCGGTAATCACATCCTGATACATGGTGGGCGAATCCTTGAATTCGACTACTTCAAATCCTTTGTCTTTCATGATGGACTTTGCATAGTCTCCGCCGTTTGTTCCTGTCTTGATGGCAACTTTCTTTCCTTTCAGATCATCGAAGCTCTTGATGGCAGACCCCTGTGCAACTGCCATGGTCACATCCGCATCATAATAGGCATCCGAAAAGTCAAATTTCTTTTTCCGTTCCTCCGTAATGGACATACCGGCAATAACGCCCTCCGCCTGTCCGGACTGCACAGCTGTCAGCGCAGCATCAAAGCCAAGAGAATTCAGCTTATACGCAAAGCCCTGATCTTTCGCCACGGCATCCAGAATATCCACATCGATCCCGACAAATTTCTGTTCCGAATTTGTAAATTCAAACGGAGGAAACTGTGTATCCGTTGCGATTACGTATGTTTTCTTTCCGCCTGATGCTGCAGCCGCTGTCGTGGAACTTGCTGAGGAAGTCCCCCCGCAGGATACAAGAAGTGAAGCCGCGCATACCGTACTTACCAATACTGCAATGATTTTTTTCATAATTCCCCTCCATGACGTATATTTATTTAAATATAATCAAAATACAATTATAAATATGCAAATATTATACATTCAACTTATTTGTTCGGCAAGTACTTTCGAAGCCATATTCAGGGCTTCGTCAATCCCTGACGGATTTTTCCCGCCGGCCTGTGCCATATTCGGACGTCCGCCGCCGCCTCCCCCTACCAGTCTGGCTATGGATTTTATGATATTTCCGGCATGTGCTCCCTTTTTCTGTGCCTCTTCTCCGGCCATCACGATCAGGTTTGCCTTTCCGTCAGCTTCGGATGCCAAAACCACCACCCCGTCATCCGTTTTCGATTTCAAACGGTCACCCAGATTTCTCAGCTCATTCATCTGAACCCCGCTGACCTTCATGGCAAGCAGTTTTACGCCTTTGATATCCTGAACACTCTCGTCCGCACCCTGTGCGGCTTCGGAAGCAAGTTTGTTTTTCAATTTTTCATTTTCCGCCTTCAGCTCGCGTTCTTCCTGAAGCAGAGAATCCAGACGTTCCGGGAGATCCGCCGGTGTTGTCTTCAGCTTCTCTGAAACTGCTTTTACTTCCGATTCCAGATCATTGTAGTACTGTCTTAAAGCATCTCCGGTAAGCGCTTCTATTCTTCTCACACCGGCAGCGATTCCCGTTTCGGAAATAATCTTGAAAGCCGAAATAATGCCTGTATTTTTTACATGGGTACCGCCGCAGAGTTCTCTGGAAAAATTCCCCATGCTTACCACACGCACCTGATTCCCGTATTTTTCACCGAACAGAGCCATGGCGCCGCTCTTCTTGGCATCTTCCAGACTCATGATCCTGGTTTCGACCGGCAGGTTCTCCAGAATCTCCTCATTTACCAGTTCTTCAACCTTTTTGATTTCACTCTCCGACATTGCCGCAAAGTGTGTGAAGTCAAAGCGAAGTCTGCCGCAGTCCACAAAGCTGCCTGCCTGTTCCACATGATCCCCGAGGACCATGCGCAGAGCCTTCTGCAGAAGATGCGTACAGGAATGGTTTTTACAGGTGTCGGTCCGGTTTTTTTCATCGACCTTCAGGGTAACGGCATCCCCGGCCTTAAACATGCCGGAAAGCATGATCCCGACATGGCCGATTTTTCCGCCCTGAAGATGAATGGTATCTTTCACTTCAAATTTTCCGGAAGCATTTTCGATGATGCCGATATCTCCCTGCTGTCCGCCCATGGTTCCGTAAAAGGGAGAAACATCCGTTACAACAGTGGCATTCTCTCCGTCCGTAACTGCTTCGGTAAGTTCGGTTTCCGTGGCCAGCACCGTAATTTTTCCTTCCGAACGAAGCGTATCATAACCGGTAAATTCCGTTGTGAGTTTCGGATCGATGGACTGGTATACCGTCACATCGGCGCCCATGTAATTGGTGACTTTTCTGGCTTTGCGTGCTGTTTCCTTCTGCTGACGCATTGCCGTGTCAAATCCCTCCTGATCCAGTGTCAGACCTTTTTCTTCAATGATCTCCCTGGTGAGATCCAGCGGAAATCCGTAGGTATCATAGAGCCGGAAGGCATCTTCTCCGCAGATCACGGTTTTTCCTTCCTTCTGCATTTCTGCTTCGATGTCGGAAAGAATGGAAAGCCCCTGGTCTATGGTACGGTTGAATTTTTCTTCTTCTTCCGTCAGTACCTTTAAGATCATCACGCGTTTTTCTTCCAGTTCCGGATAACCGTCTTTACTGGATTCGATCACCGTCTCCGCGAGTTTAGCAAGAAATTTCCCCTGAATGCCGAGCAGTCTTCCGTGTCTTGCCGCACGGCGTAAAAGACGGCGAAGCACATAACCTCTGCCTTCATTGGATGGCATGATGCCGTCGGAGATCATAAAAGTACAGGAACGGATGTGATCCGTAATGAGGCGAAGGGAAACATCTTTCTCCGCATCTTCCTTGTAGGCTGTATGGGCAAGCTCCGAAACAGCGTTCAGAAGCGATTGGAGGGTATCCACTTCAAAAATGGAATCCACATCCTGTACCACGACCGCCAGTCTTTCAAGACCCATTCCGGTATCAATATTTTTCTGCTTCAGTTCCGTATAATTTCCGTGGCCGTCATTGTTGAACTGGGTAAAGACATCATTCCAGACTTCCATATAACGGTCACAGTCACAGCCCGGCGCACAGGTCGGTTTCCCGCATCCGTATTTTTCTCCGCGATCGTAATAGACCTCCGAGCAGGGGCCGCAGGGACCGGATCCGTGTTCCCAGAAATTATCTTCTTTTCCGAAACGGTATATTCTTTCTTTCGGAATACCGATCTCTTTGTTCCAGATATCAAAAGCTTCATCATCATCCGTATAAACAGACGGATAAAGACGATCGGGATCAAGGCCTGCCGTCTTTGTCAAAAATTCCCAGGTCCAGTGCAGCGCTTCCGTCTTGAAATAGTCGCCGAAGGAAAAATTGCCCAGCATTTCAAAAAAAGTACCGTGACGTGCCGTCTTTCCGACATTGTCGATATCTCCGGTACGAATACATTTCTGACAGGTGGTTACCCTCTTGCACGGCGGAATTTCCTGCCCGGTAAAAAAGGGTTTCAGAGGTGCCATGCCGGCATTGATCAGCAAAAGACTGTTGTCATTATGCGGCACAAGACTGAAACTGTTCATCACAAGGTGCCCCTTGCTCTGAAAGAAATCCAAATACATTTTCCGGAGCTCATTTACTCCGTATTTCCTGGTAGACATGATCATGCACTCCCCTCGGCAAAACATAGGTCTTATGATAGCACAAGAGCCTGAAACCCGCAAGTTTCAGACCCATTTGTTCAGTTCTGCATCCGTACATCTTACGAAATGCGTTCCCTTCAGTAAGTGTGCGCATCCCACATTGTAATCGATACCGGATGATGCATAGTCATATTCAATCGGTACCCTCTTTTTTTCGATGATCGGATTCGGCGTCGGGATCGCGGAGAGCAGGCTCTTCGTATCTGACGATCGTAGATTTTCCGACCAGTCCCCGAGATTATGTGTGATATAAATGATGTGGTCGCCAAAAGTAATATCACGGAACAAGTTTTCTTATAACCCGGATTTATATTTTTCAAGAAGTTCATAAGCCCGCTCTCTTGTCAGAGATGATTCTTTCTCCGTATAAGCGAGGCTTTCATCTGCTGTTTTGGCTGACTTGGATGCTGCCGCAGCGGAATCCGTGTCTTTCCTTTTTTTCCAGTCCAGTTCATCTTTTGCAAGCGCCGCCGCATCTTCCGATGAAAGTTTTGACAGAATGGTATTATAAAGCGAACTGAGCTGCGTCTCCCAGTATTTCAGCTCAGCGGATGCAAGTGTTTTCTGGGCTGTATCCGAAGGATTTTTTTTGCTGTCTTCCTTCATCCCCTCAATGGCAGCATCCACATCCCTGAATTTTTTCAGGAAATCATCATAAGTACCGAAGCGGACATCCGTACTGTTTCCAACGGAATAGTCTTCGTTAAATTTGTCTGCATTTTCTGTCTTTTCGGGAGAGGATACAGATGTGCTGTTTTCTTCGTCTTTTAAAGAAGACCGGTATCGGTTTCTCTCTTTATTTACAATAAGACTTGTCATCCCCGTAATCAGAATACCGGTAAATAAAAGAACGGCAATCAGTTTTGGGCCTCTTCTGATATCCATGAATCCTACCCGTTAACCAGACTGTCTTCAATCAGGGAGGCACCGTCTGCCGCCGCTGTGGCAAGCTTGTCGCATCTTTCATTTTCCGGATGCCCGTCATGGCCTTTGATCCAGTGAAAAGTCACCTCATGGATTTCCCGGGCATCCAAAAGCCTCTCCCAGAGATCAATATTTTTTACCTGACCGGATTTTCCTCTTTTCCAGTTGTGCTCCACCCAGTTATCAATCCAGTTTTGATTGAAGGCATCCGTAAGATATTTGGAATCCGACCAGATTTCAACACGGCACGGTCTCTTCAATGCTTCCAGACCGGCAATGGCACCCATCAGTTCCATCCTGTTGTTTGTGGTTTTTGTATAGCCCTGGGAAAGTTCCTTCTCATGAAGGACACCGCTCTTATCCTCATACTGAAGAATGGTACCGTAACCTCCCGGCCCTTCCGGATTTCCTCTTGCCGCTCCGTCAGAAAAAATCTTTACAATTCCCATTATGAACTCCATTTCTCACAAAGTGCATCAATCTGATCCGCAAATTTTGAAAGATCCCTGTTTGAGCATCCTTCGCTGTTTTCGATCAGCTTCAGAAGTCTCTGTCCGCAGCCGGACAAACGGACATAGACACTGTTTTCCTTCCTCTGTCTGATCTTTTCCTTTGAAACCGGAACTCCCTCCGTCTGTTTCATCCATTTCCCGGCCGCAAGGTCAAAAACAGAGCCGGAATAGGGAGCTTCTGCATTCAGCCCATGTTCATTTTTCAGCAGGGTGCTGAAAGATTCCGTAACACTGTCCTCTCCGTGAACTACAAAAACCTTTCCCGGTTCCTGCTTTTTAAAAGAGGTGATCCACTTGATCAGTCCGTCTCTGTCCGCATGCGAGCTGATACCCTGCAGCGTTGAAATACGGGCATGAACTTCAATGGTTTCTCCGAAGAGCTTTACCGTTTCCGCCCCGTCCTGCAGAATACGCCCCAGAGTTCCCTCTGCCTGATAACCGGCAAAAACGACGGTGGATTCCGCTCTCCAAAGATTATGCTTCAGATGATGCCGTATTCTTCCGGCATCCGCCATTCCGGATGCGGAAATAATAACCTTCGGTTCTTTCAGAAAATTGATGCTTTTTGATTCTTCTGCGGTGACAGCTGTCCGCAGTCCGCTGAAGGAGATGGGATTGATGCCCTTTCTGACCAGCTCCTGCGTCTCCCTGTCAAAGCAATCCATCAGATTGCTTCTGAAAACTCCCGTTGCTTCCACCGCCAGCGGTGAATCCACCCAGACTTCAAAATCAGGATGACCCGTGATCAGATTATCCTGTTTGATCTTTCGCATAAAGAAAAGAAGCTCCTGCGTTCTTCCCACGGCAAAAGCCGGTATTACAACATTTCCTCCGCGGTCAAACGTATCCTGAAGCACCTTCCGAAGTTCTTCCGTATGATCGACATTGGCCGGATGAAGTCTGTCTCCGTAAGTACTTTCCATTACCGCATAATCCCCGTCATCCACATATTCCGGGTTCCGGATCAGCGGCTTATTGAGATTTCCTATATCTCCGGAAAAAACGATCTTCTTTTTGATCCCGTTTTCTTCCAGCCAGAATTCTATGGAAGCAGAACCCAAAAGATGCCCCACATCGATAAAACGGGCTGTGATGCCATCCGAAAGTTTTATCTTTTCCAGATAATCCACCCCTTCAATCAGTTCCACGGCACCCATGGCATCCTCCATGGTATAGATCGGTTCCACCTGTTCTTTTCCTGCCCGCATTGCCTTCCGGTTCTTCCATTCCGCTTCCGACTGCTGGATATGGGCCGAATCCTTCAGCATGATATTGCAAAGAGCCTTTGTGGCACAGGTGGTAATGATTCTTCCGCGGAAACCGTTTTTGTACAGGAGCGGAAGACTTCCCGTGTGATCGATATGCGCATGGGTGATCAGGACAAAATCAATCTCGGAAGGCAGGACGGGAAGCGGGGAATTTTCAAACGGATTGGATCCCTGTTCCATTCCGTAATCAACCAGAATATTCTTTCCGTTTACGGAAAGATAGTGACAGCTTCCCGTCACTTCATGATCTGCACCGATGAATTCCAGAATCATCTGCACCTCCTTGTGCCGCTTTTAAATTTTATTCACTCAAATAGGCCTTTCTGACGGACGGATCATTCATCAGATCGGACGCTTTTCCGGAAAGCGTTATGGTCCCGGTTTCCAGTACGTAGGCACGGTCTGCAATGGACAGGGCCTTATTGGCGTTCTGCTCAACCAAAAGTACCGTCGTACCGCTTTTGTGAATGGCCTCAATGATATCAAATGTTTCATTTACATAAATCGGAGAAAGCCCCATGGACGGTTCATCCAGCAGAATCATTTTCGGCCGGCTCATCAGAGAACGTCCCATGGCAAGCATTTGCTGTTCTCCGCCGGAAAGAGTACCTGCAACCTGATTTTTTCTTTCTTCCAGACGCGGGAAACGTTCATAAACATCTTTCAGCGAAGCGGCAATTTTATCCGAATCCTTCCTGGTATACGCTCCCATCATTAAATTATTGTACACGGAAAGATTGGAAAAAATACGTCTTCCCTCCGGAACCTGAGAAAGTCCCAGTTCAACGATTTTATGCGGTTCCATTTTGCTGATGAGGTTTCCGCAGTATTCGATTTCTCCGCTTTCAATTTTTAAAAGCCGTGAGATCGCATGAAGTATGGTGGTCTTCCCTGCTCCGTTTGCCCCGATCAGCGTAACGATCTCACCTTCATCCACATGAAAAGAAATGCCCTTGATCGCATGGATGGAGCCGTAAAACACATCTATGTTCTTTACCGATAACATACTTGACATGACGGGTACTCCTGTCCCCCTTCCGGGGATTTTCCGGTCGCCTTTCGGCTTCCTTCTTTTATTCTATTCATTTCCTCCAAGATAGGCAGTTATGACCTTCGGATTATGCCGAACCGATGCAGGATCTCCTTCTGCAATAATCTTCCCGTAATCCAGCACTGTAATCTTTTCGCATATTCCCATGACAAACTTCATATCATGCTCAATCAAAAGAATGGCGATCCCGAATTTGTCCCGGACATTCCTGACTGTCTTCATCAGTTCCTCCGTTTCATTCGGATTCATTCCGGCCGCCGGTTCATCCAGAAGAAGCAGTTTCGGATTTGTTGCCAGGGCACGGGCTATCTCCAGCTTTCTCTGCTGCCCGTAGGGAAGCTGGGAAGCCTTCAAATCCTTTTTTTCTTCCAGATCAAAGATTTTCAGGATGGAAAGCGCTTCTTCATTCATTTCCTTTTCCCGGACGGAGTAGGGAGGGATCCGCAGCACACCGGTCAGCATTCCGTAACGGATCCGGTTATGCAATCCCGCTTTGACATTGTCAAGTACCGTCATGTTGTCAAAAAGACGGATATTCTGGAATGTTCTTGCAATACCGGCCTTATTGATGAATTCGGGGTTTTTCCCCGTTATTTCTTCGCCGTCCAGAATGATTTTGCCGTAAATAGGCTTATATACGCCGGTCAGCATATTGAAAATGGTTGTCTTCCCTGCACCGTTCGGCCCGATAAGCCCGTACAGGTGTCCCTGATCTATCACAAGATTAAAATCGGATACCGCATTCAAACCGCCGAAGGAAATCCCAAGTCCGCTGATTTCAAGAAGCGCCATCTCAGCCCACCTCTTTCCCGCCGGTTTTACCGGAATGATTGGATTTTACTTTGGATACAAACCGTTTCCGCCAGGAAATCATGGCCGGGCTCTGGTTGAAAATCATCATGACGATGAGTGCAATGGAATAGATCAGCATCCGGTAATCCTTCATCACACGGAGCATCTCCGGAAGAACGGTAAGAACAGCCGCTGCAACAATGGAACCGCTGATATTTCCTATGCCGCCGAGAACCACAAAGACCAGGATCTGTATGGAGGTATTATAATTGAATTTCGTGGCGACCAGAGTCGAATAATTCAATGCATACAAAACGCCGGCAACACCGGCAAATACCGCTGAAGTAATGAAAGCCATCAGTTTGTACTTTGTCAGATCTATCCCTATGCTCTCTGCCGCAATCTCGTTGTCGCGAATAGCCATGATGGCACGGCCGGAACGGGAATGGATAAGATTCAGGATAACCGCCAGAGTAATGATCAAAAGAACAATCCCAAGTGTAAAAGTGGATTCCTTTTTTATACCCGTGATCCCGAGAGCCCCGTTGATCAGTACTTTCCCGTCAGAGGCAAGATTCATGGAGCCTGCATCCTTAAAGGAAACATGCAGACCGGCAGCATCCACTCCCAGATACATGGCATTCAGCAGATTTTTGATGATCTCTCCGAAAGCAAGCGTAACGATTGCCAGATAATCCCCTGAAAGCCTTAAAACAGGAATTCCGATCAGAAGGCCGCAGACACCGGCAGCCAGTGCTCCGGCTGCAAGAGCGAGAACCATTGCCGCGGCAGAAGGAAGAGCCGGCGTCAGGTTCGTAAAGACCAGAACACCCGTAAAAGCCCCCACGCTCATGAATCCGGCATGCCCCAGAGACAGTTCTCCCAATATACCAACCGTTAAGTTCAGGGAAACAGCCATAATGGCATAGGCACAAACCGGGATCAGCTGCCCTGAAAAAGAACTGGTCAGAACGCCGCAGGCGGACATGACCTGAACAACAATATAGAAAACAATAACAATCCCGAAAGCGATCAGGTTGTCTTTTGTGGCTTTTTGAATGGATTTGATTCCTGCTGTTTTCATACTTCCTGCCCTTCCAGAAAATTATACTTTAACATTCACCTTTTTCCCGAGCAGTCCTGTGGGCTTTACCAGAAGGACAACAATCAAGACAAGAAATACGATCGAATCGGAAAGCTGTGTGGAAATGTATGCTTTGCTGAGATTTTCTATGATCCCGAGGAGAATCCCGCCGAGGAAAGCACCGGGAATGGAGCCGATCCCCCCGAATACGGCAGCTACAAAGGCCTTGATCCCGGGCATGGCTCCCGTGATAGGGGTAAGTGTGGGATAGGAAGAGCACAAAAGGGCGCCTGCAACTGCAGCCAATGCACTTCCGATTGCAAACGTCAGAGAAATCGTCGAATTGACATTGATCCCCATGAGCTGTGCCGCACCGCGGTCTTCCGAGACTGCCTGCATGGCATGTCCGGACTTGGTATTGTTGATAAACCACATCAGGGCGATCATGATCAGAACACAGGCAATGATCGTTACGATCGTTTCTCCGGAAATAACCAGCTGTCCGCCAAACAGGGATAAGGCGGGGACGGATACGATCGATTTGAAGTTTTTCGGATTGGAAGTCCACGCCAGCTGGGCAATCTGCTCAAGCAGGTAACTTACGCCGATCGCCGTGATCAGAACGGCAAGACTTGATGCACCGCGAAGCGGTTTATAGGCAACGTTCTGTATGGTCACCCCGAGGATAAGGCAAACTCCCATGGAAAGCAAAAGAGAAAGAACAGGATTCATACCGGCCTTGCCGAAAGTAAAGAAAATCACATAGCTGCCGATCATGATGACATCCCCGTGTGCAAAATTCAGCATTTTGGCGATCCCGTAAACCATCGTATAGCCAAGGGCGATCAACGCATAAACACTCCCGAGACAAATCCCATTGATCAGCTGACCCAGAAACTGCATAAGCGATACCTCCGAAAAAATAAAAACAGAACAGCAATAAAAATATAGTAACACAATCCCGGTAAAAAAAACAGGCTAAAACAGAAACGAGGACTGCAGCATTTCCCCAGCCGCCAGTCCTCGTTGAGAGAATCCCATTTCTTTTTCGAAATCTACTGTTTCAGGTTTTCCTGTATCCGTCAATCCATTGCCGCATAAGAACCGTTCTTGATTTCAACGGCCTTCGGCTCTTTGGAAACTGCACCGGATTTATCCCAGGTCATTCCGGTTCCGGTCAGTCCGTCAAATTTCATTGTGGTGAACTGCTCTTCCATGATCTTGGTAATATCGGCAGCCTTCATGTCGGATGTAACCTTGCCGCTTTCGATCGCCTGGTAAATGGAATAGATCACATCATAGGCATCCGCCGCAAACTGATTCGGTTTTCCGGAATAAGCGGCCTCATAAGCCTTCACAAAGCTCTGTGTCTTTGCATCGGTGGAATCTGCCGCAAACGGGGTAAGAAGCATAACGCCCTCTGCAAGCTTGGTGTCGAATCCTTCTACATCCAGAATCCCGTCAAGTCCATCACAGCCGAAGAACTTGGGTGCATATCCGTTTTTATTGGCATACGTAAGGATCTGCGTTGCTTCCGTATAATAGATCGGCAGGAAAACGAGTTCCGCTCCCGCATCCTTGCATTTGGTAACCTGGGTGGAAAGGTCTGTCTTGTTATCGCCGGTAAAGGATTCAGCAGCGACAAGGGAAAGTCCCTTGGATTCCGCTTCCGCCTTGAACTTTGCAAAAATTCCGGAGGAATAGGCATCGGAGGAATCATAGATCACTCCGATCTTGGACGCCAGTTTCTTTGCGGCGATGAAATCCGCAGATGCAACGCCCTGGTTGGGATCCGTAAAGCAGATCTGGAACACATTGTCTCCGGTCTCAATGACAGCCTGGGCCGATGCAGACGGAGTAAGTTCAAAAATATTGTCCTTTGCTGCTTCCGCAGCAACCGCAAGGGTAGGTGTCGTGGTAACAGGACCTGCAAGGATCTGCATTCCCCAGTCTTTTAAAGAATTGTAGGCATTTACGGATTTCTCCGCATCATGCTCATCATCTTCAAACTTGAGTTCCAGCTGTGTTCCGCCTTTTGCGTTGATTTCCTTTACCGCAAGTTCCTCTCCGTTTTTAACTGCCGTACCGTAAACAGATGCAGCTCCTGTCAGCGGTCCGATGCCGCCGATTTTAATCGCACCGGAAGAAGCCTTCTTGGCTTCCGTTCCTGCCGCTGCTGCTGCTGTCGTTTCTGCCGCTTTCGTTGCAGCAGAAGAAGATGAAGACGAAGAACCGCCGCATCCGGCCAGCATGGACACTGCCATCGCCGATGCCATCAATACACACAATAATTTTTTCATAATGATCCTCCTCACCCTTTTCAGGGTTCCCTCAATTAGTGAAAATCAGAATTCCTTCCTTCTCCGGAAGTCATTCTGATTTGACTTTGTCTTATTATATAGTTCCCTCCAAGCTATGTCAACCAATCAATCCATAACTTTTAGTTATAGCTGCCATTTCAATTGCTTATTCTCGGAAACGGGATTCCGCTGCATCAGATCATCCACGGCCTGTTTCGGAGGCTTATTTGAGAACAGAATTTTATTCACTTCCCTGACAATAGGCATCTCCGTATGATACTTCTCCGCCAGCATCAGAGCGGCCTTCGCCGAATATACCCCCTCTACGACCTGATTCACTTCTTTCATGGCCGCCTCAAAGGTATATCCCTTCCCGATCAGGATCCCGGCTCTTCTGTTGCGGCTGTGCATGCTTGCGCATGTTACGATCAGATCTCCCATTCCGGTAAGCCCCGCAAATGTTTCCTGCTTTGCTCCCATGGAAACGCCGAGCCGTGTCATTTCGGCAATCCCCCGCGTGATCAGTGCCGCCTTTGTGTTATCCCCGTATCCGAGACCGTCTGCTATTCCGGCGGCGAGCGCAATTACATTCTTGACCGCTCCGCCGATCTGCATGCCGAGAATATCCGGAGAAATATATACGCGGAAAACAGGACTCATAAACACATCCTGTATCCTTTCGGCAATTTCCTTTTTATGTGCGCCTGCCACGCATACCGTGGGCAGATGTCTGGATACTTCCTCCGCATGACTGGGGCCGCTCAGGACACAGACCTGCGCCCCCGGTATTTCTTCTTCGATCTGTTCGGATAAGGTCTTTAACGTACCTTCTTCTATTCCCTTTGCCACGCTTACGATGATCTGGGAATTCCGGTAGAACGGTGCCATTTTTGCAGCCGTATTTCTGGTATAGATGGAAGGAACCGCCAGTACAAGAATATCCTTTCCGGAAACTGCCTCGGACAGTTCCGTTGTAAGGATCATGGATTCCGGCATTTTGATCCCCGGAAGAGTTCTGTGCTCATGTTTTGTTTTCAGTTCTTCGATTTCTTCCGGAACAGCAGACCACACCGTAACTTCATGCGCATTGTCTGAAAGTAAAAGAGCCAGTGCCATACCCCAGCTTCCGGAACCGATCACCGCAATTTTCTTCATCCTTTTTCGCTTCCTTTCCCGTTGTCTTTCTTTTTCAGATTCAGTTTATTCTCCGTTTTGTGAAAAAGCCGGACGATATTGGTTCTGTGCTGAATGACCGCAAGCGCAGGAATAAAAATACCCATCAGAATAAATTCCGTCCGATATCCGACCGCAATATTGTATTTCCCTCCCAAACAGTTTCCAACAAGGAGTATGCCGAGAAGAACCATTGCAGAAATGGAGCCGAGAGAAACATACCTTCCGATTGCCGTGACCAGAAGGAACAGGCAAATACAGAGAATGGCCGTAAACGGATCAATGGCCATCATGACCCCTGCCGTTGCTGCAATCCCTTTTCCTCCTTTTCCCTTAAGCCAGAACGGGAAATCATGGCCGATCACAACGCCTGCGGCCGTCCACATCATCATAAGAGCACGGATCTCAGGCCTGCGCGCAAAGAAGAAAAAAGTAAGCAGGCAGGGAATGAATCCCTTCAGGAAATCCATGAAAAAAATGAAAAGCCCGGCTTTTGTCCCGAGCACACGCTGAACATTCGTGGCTCCCGTTCCGTGACTGCCGTAGTTTCGGATATCAATATTTTTCCCCCGGGCGAACAGATACCCGCTTTGAATACAGCCGCAGAAATATCCGGCCAGAAGACAAAGAAAACGTTCCATTTATTCCTGCTCCTCCCCGTTTCGCTCCCGGATCAGGAACCGGATGGGTGTCCCGCGGAATCCGAAAGCCTCACGTATTTTATTTTCAAGATATCGCTGGTAGGAAAAGTGCATCAGTTCCCTGCTGTTCACAAAAATCACAAAAGTGGGCGGCTTTACGGAAACCTGTGTGGCATAGAATATCTTCAGTCTGTGCCCTTTATCGCTTGGCGGCTGATTGGCCGCGGTTGCCTCCGTAATGATCTCATTCAGGACACCGGTCTGAATCCGGAGCGTCTGATTGGCGCAGACCATGTCGATCAGATCAAAAAGCTTATTGAGACGTTGTCCGGTCACTGCGGAAACAAAAACACATTCCGCATACGGGATAAAAGAAAGCGTACTCATGATGCGGTCGGTAAAATCCTTTACCGAATGATCTGTTTTCTCGACCTTATCCCATTTATTTACCGCAACGATAATTCCCTTCCCTCTTTCATGGGCTACACCGGCAATTTTGGCATCCTGCTCGGTAACCCCCTCCGATGCATCGATCACAAGGATCACCACATCGCAGCGTTCGACTGCCGTTACGGTGCGGATAATGCTGTAGCGTTCCAGCTCTTCCCTGATTTTACTTTTCCTTCTGAGTCCCGCCGTATCAATAAAAACGTATTCCGTCCTGTTATGGATCACCGTTGTATCAATGGCATCCCTCGTGGTTCCGGCAATATCCGAAACGATTACGCGGTTCTCTCCGAGAAGGCGGTTGATGATGGAGCTTTTCCCGACATTCGGTTTCCCCACCACCGCAATATGGGCTCTGTCATCCGTTTCGTTATTTTCGGATGTCACTTCCGGAAAATTTTTGCAGACAAGATCCAGCAGATCCCCGATGCCGAGCCGGGAAGCTGCCGATACGGCAATGGGATCCCCCATGCCGAGATTATAGAATTCAAAAACATCATTCTGATACTTTTTAAGGTCATCCACTTTGTTTACAACCAGAAGAACCGGTTTCCCGGATTTCCTCAGAATATCGGCAACTTTAAAATCCGCATCCTGCAGCCCCTGCCGCACATCGGTGATGAAAATGATCACGTCTGCCGTTTCGATGGCGATCTCGGCCTGCTCCCGCATGCGTGAAAAAATGATATCCCTGGAATCCGGTTCAATTCCGCCGGTGTCGATCAGGGTGAAGCTGTATTTCAGCCAGCTGCAGTCTGCATAAATTCGGTCTCTTGTCACACCGGGAGTATCCTTTACGATTGCAATTCTCTCCCCGGCAATGACATTAAACAATGTGGATTTCCCGACATTTGGTCTGCCTACGATGGCAACTACCGGTCTGCTCATTTTTCTTTTCCCTCATTTCCCGTTTCATATCCCGGATAGAACGTTTCTGCTGTATACGCCGGGTCATTTACGGCATTCAGAAGATCATAACCTGAAGTACCGACGATTTTGATGCAGACATTCAGCTTCTTTTCCAGTTCGCTTTTTGTCATGTCATCCAGAAAAACCTCTTCACCGCTTCGAAACATATTGGACGGCAGAAGAAGCCGTGTCCCCAGATCTTTTCCCGCAAGCTGTTCGGCAATGTCTTTCCCGGTCAGAAGTCCCGAAACCGTTATTTGATTTCCAAAAAAATGATTTTCTATCGGATAGACCCGGATTTTTTTCCCGGGAATGGCCTTTTCAATCCTTCCCGCCTGTTTTTTCATGAACTCTCCCGCCAGCATTCCGGTTCCGATGCTGACCGTTTCCGGCAGGGACTGCGCCTCTATGTCTGCAGCGGCATCCTTTATTTCTTCTTCCAGAAGCCGCATCATCCCCACGCCGTTTTCCAGCTGAAGATATCCGTCATAGCGTTTTTCCTCCGGAAAAGGCATTTGGGCAAGAAGATAAAATTCATCGCTCGCATGGACAAAATGCATTCCGAACTTTTTCATGGCTTCTTTCTGAAAGCCTTCAATGGCAGCAATGACCTCTTTTGCTTCTTCTTTCCCGATCGGCTCCAAGGCAGTAAGTTTCTCACGGAATTTTGAAAGTCCGACCGGTACTACGGATACGCTCTGCATCACGGGTGCAAATTGCATAAGATCGGAAAGGGTGCGATGCAGTTCCCCTTTGTCGTTATAGCCCCGGCAGAGAACAATCTGGCCGTTCATCTCAATGCCCGCATCATACAGTTCCTTCAGATATTTCAATGCATCTCCGGCGAAGCGGTTATTCAGCATCCGGCAGCGAAGTTCGGGGTTCGTTGTCTGGACGGAAATGTTGATCGGCTCCAGCCTGTAGGAAATGATCCGGCGGATATCTTTCTCCTTCATATTGGTAAGGGTCACGTAATTCCCCTGCAAAAACGAAAGACGGGAATCATCATCCTTAAAATAAAGTGTGCTGCGGAGTCCCTTCGGCATCTGATCAATAAAGCAGAAAATGCAGTGATTTGTACAGGATCTGTACTCACTCATCAGACCATTTTCAAAAGTAAGGCCGGGATCCTCATAGTCATTTTCAATATCCAGTTCCCATTCTTCTCCGTTTTCCTTCAGGACATCCATGACCATGGAGGATACGTCTATCCGGTAACGGTAATCAAATACATCTTCGATCGGATGTCCGTCTATGGAAAGGAGCCTGTCCCCCGGGCAAACGCCGAGCTGATCCGCAATGGATTTTTTTTGGACATCGATAATCAGCTGACCCTCCGCGCTGCTTTCAGCCGGTTTCTTCTGCACCTTTTTACCCCTCCTGTTTTATCCTGCTTCATTTTACACTGAACGGGATTTTAATGCAATTGTAGTTTAACCGGCATCCTCTCTTGCGGATACAGGCTGAAAATGATATAAATATTGGGAAGAAGAAATCAGGGAGGTTAAAGATGGCGGAAGAAAATCAGCCGATGGATCGGCTTCCGATCGCACCTTTGAAAATAGCTGCGCTGGAGGGCTGCAGGGATCTGGCTCAAAAAGTGGATTCCCGCATTGTTCAGATCAGAAGAGAAAATACACAGGCATTGATGCAGCGTTCCGACAGTATCCATTACCGGGGATACGATGCGGATTCCTATCTTGTCAATACCAGCTGCCCCCGCTTCGGAACCGGAGAAGGCAAAGGGGTCATCAATGAGACGGTGCGCGGGACGGATCTGTATATTATGGTCGATATAACCAACTATTCCCTATCGTATACGGTTGACGGGTCTATCAATCACATGTCACCCGATGATCATTTTCAGGACCTGAAACGGATCATAAGCGCCGGAAGTGCCACAGCGCACCGGGTCAATGTGATCATGCCCTTTCTTTACGAGGGCCGGCAGCATAAACGTCAGAAAAGAGAATCTCTGGACTGTGCCAATGCTCTGATTGAGCTGTCTGAAATGGGAGTCAGCAATTTTATTACGTTCGATGCCCATGATCCGAGAGTTCAGAATGCCATTCCGCTCTCTGATTTTGATAATTTCATGCCGACTTACCAGTTCATCAAGACCTGTTTCAGGCGTATTCCGGATTTAAAGCTTGATAAGGATAACCTGATGATCATCAGTCCCGATGAAGGTGCGATGGACCGTGCGGTTTATCTTGCGAACAACCTCGGGGTGGATCTCGGGATGTTTTATAAACGCCGTGACTATTCCCGTGTCGTTGACGGAAGGAATCCCATTGTTGCCCATGAATTTTTAGGCAGCAGCGTGGAAGGAAAAACCGTCATTATTGTGGATGATATGATCTCTTCCGGCGAAAGCATGCTGGATACAGCCAGGGAACTGAAGAAAAGAAAAGCCAAACGTGTCGTTGTATTTGCAACCTTCGGGCTTTTCACCAGCGGCATAAAGGAATTCCATGTCTGTCATGAACAGGGAATCATTGATTATGTCTGTACAACAAACCTGAATTACCGCAGACCCGAGTTATTGAATGAGCCCTGGTATCTGGAAGCCGATATGAGTAAATACCTGGCTGCGATCATCAACTGCATGAACCACGATGTTCCGATCAGTCAGAACATGAATTCCACGGTCAAGATCCAGAATTTTGTACAGAGCTTAAATTCCGACGGCTATGAATATTTCGATGCCATCACCTGAAAGAACGGGCCTTGTGTTTAAAAAAAAACAGGCTTTGTGTCTAAAAAAACAGGCTTTGTGTTTGAAAAGAACAGGCTTTGTGTCTAAAAAAAAGGCTTAGTGTTTAAATGAAACAGGCTTTGTGTCTAAAAAAAAGGCTTTGTGTTTAAATGAAACAGGCTTTGTGTCTAAAAAAAAACAGGCTTTACGTTTAAAAGAAACAGCCGCCGAAAAATCGGCGGCTGTTTCTTTTTCAGGCAGACAAATAATACGGTTTTGTTTTATTTCAAAGCAAGAAACGCGGCAAGGTTTCCCCTTGCCTCTCCGGTTACCCGATGAGAAAAAAGCTTGTCGCAGTTGCAGCGCGTACAGATATTGGAAACATGAATATGCTCCGGACAAATGCCCGCTTTTTCCAGAATATAGCGGTTTGCCGTCCACAAATCCAGCTGCCAGTGCCCGTTGTGCGGATCGGAAAGGACAAGTTCCGGGTCGGAAGCATGAAACCCTTCCCGAAATTTCCGTGCGACCTCTTCTCCCACTTCATAGCAGTTTTTGCAGATGCCCGGCCCGATACAGACAATGAGATCTTCCGGTTTCGTGCCGTATTCCCGATGCATTCTCTCTGCGGTCACTTTTCCCATCTCCATGAGTGTTCCCTTCCATCCCGAATGGGAAAGTGCAATGGCCCTGTTAACAGGATCAACAAAGAAAAGAGGGATGCAGTCCGCATAGAATGTAACAAGGGTAATGCCGGGAATATCGGTCAGCAGACCGTCGATCGCATGATAAGGCCGCTCAAAAAGCACACCGGCGCCTTTATACGGTTCCGTTACGACAAGCAGGTTTGTGGTATGTTCCTGTTCGGAAAGTACAAAGGAATTCTCCTCTACCTGAAGGGCCTTTGCCATGCGTCTGTAATTTTCGCGCACATGTTCCGGATCATCTTTCCTGGAAAAAGAAAAATTCATGGTAGAAAAACATCCGCTGCTTACGCCGCCCATTCTTGTGGAAAAGGCATGCTTTACAATTCCCGTCTGCTCAAGTGCCGGAAAATAGAGGAAGGGAACCCCTTCTTCTTCCTTTTCCATTATTTCGTTTTGATCATTCGTTCTGATCCATCGGTGCATGAGGTTTTCCTTTCGCGGTTTCTTATAAGTCCGTTGATCCGTTATCCGGTGAAACAGTTTTTGACCCAGTCTATCTGATCCTTCATGATGCCGATGCAGTCGAATCTGACCGGGACATCCGTCCGGTAATGATGGGAATAAAGATAGTATTTAGCGACTTTTCTGATCTGCTCCTGCTTTCGTGAAGTGACCGCCAGAAGCGGTTCCCCCATTTGATTGTTCCTTCTGTATTTTACCTCAAAAAAAACAAGATATTCACCGTCCCTGCCGATCAGATCTATTTCGCCGGAGCGTATCCGGTAATTCTGATCAAGGATGCTCACCCCGTTTTTAATGAGATAATCCGCTGCCTCCGCTTCATAAACCGTTCCGGTTTCTCGTTTATTCAATCAGAACTCCTTATCCGAAGTCTGCAAAGAAACAAAATGCCCGATGAATGACCGCCTGTGGATGGGGCAGGGACCGAGTTGTTTTAAAATACGGATATGTTCCGCCGTACCGTATCCCTTATGTCCGGCAAATCCGTACGCCGGATATATTTTATCATATTCCTCCATCAGGCGGTCTCTTGTGACCTTGGCCATGATGGAGGCGGCGGCGATGTTCAGGCATTTTGCGTCTCCCCTGATAATGGGAATCTGTCGGATATCCAACCCCGGAATTGTCACGGCATCGTTCAAAAGAATATCCGGTTTTACGGATAATTCACGGACGGCCTGCCGCATGGCTTCGTAAGTCGCCTGTAAAATATTGATCTCATCAATCCTTTCGGGTCCGACCATGCATACACTCCAGGCAATTGCCTTTTCAGATATTTCGTCGTAAAGTTCTTCTCTTTTACGGGGAGAAAGTTTTTTTGAGTCGTTGCAGGAAAGGATCTCGCATCCTTTCGGAAGGATCACGGCACCTGCGGCAACAGGCCCTGCAAGAGGTCCTCTTCCGGCTTCATCAATCCCGCAGATACAGGAATAGGATGAAAATTCATTTTCATAACTCCGCATGGCGGAAAGACGTTCTCTCTCCCGCTCCGTTTTTTGAGGATTCATGCATTCCTTTCTTCTGTTGTCTGCTTCGGCAGAAAAGCCGGCGGCGTCTGAAGGGAAATCCGGCCTGTTTTTCCGGAGCGGAATTCATTCAGCAGGATTCCGGCAGCTTTTTCATAGTCGGGATCTCCTCCCTTTAATAAACAGCCTCTTTCTGCTGCAATTTTCTTCAGGGTATCCATTTCATTCAAATGGTCCGCAGCATATCTTTGATCCAAAAGTCCGGAATAACGTTTTCTCAGGAAACGGATCAGTTCAAGGGAAAGCTCCGTAAGATCAAAGGGCAGGTCATTTACAGATCCGAGCCAGGCAAGGATCATTCCCGTTTCTTCATCCTCGATCTTCGGCCAGAGGATGCCGGGGGTATCCATCAGTTCAACGGACGGGTTCATCCGGATCCACTGGTCGCCTTTTGTTACGCCTGGCTTATTTCCCGTTTTTGCCGCCGTTCTTCCCGATATAGTATTGATCAGAGTGGATTTTCCGGAATTCGGGATCCCCGCGATCATTACACGAACGGGCCGGGGATTGATTCCGCGTTTTTTGTCTCTGTCTTTTTTTTCTTTTGCACTCTCCCCGATCAGGGAAAGAAGCCTGTTCAGACAGTTCCTGTTTCTGGCGTCCATCGCCATGCAGGAATAACCTTCTGACTGAAAAAAGCGCATCCATTCGGAGGATACCGCCTCTTCCGCCAGATCCGCCTTATTCAAAAGAAGGATACGTTTTTTCTGACCGCACATTTTTTTGATATCCGGGTTGGATGTGGCAAGAGGTGCCCTTGCATCCAAAACTTCTATCAGGATATCCGTAAGCTTAATATCCTGGTTCATGTCCCGGACTGCCTTTGTCATATGTCCTGGATACCATTGAATATTCATAACGACTCCCGTATGATTTATTTGATCAGGCCCATCCTGGAAAGCGGGGAAAAACGCAGCCAAAGTTTCCCGATTATATTTTTCCGTTTGATATTTCCGATGGCATCGAACCGGGAATCCTCACTGGCATCCCGGTTGTCCCCGAGAACAAAGTACTCATCTTCCGCAAGTACTACAGGATTCGATGCAAGCCCGGAAAGTGAAACCTTACCCGGATTCAGATTTTCTCCCTCCGGGAGCGCTGCCCCGTTGATCAGGATGGTGCCGTCTTTGATCTGCAGCGTTTCACCCGGCATTCCGACTATCCTTTTGATATTCTGTTCCCCTTTGGCAGTTCTGAAAACAATGACCTCACCGCGTTTCGGATCACGGAAATGAAAAATGGCGCGATCCATCAGCGCGCTCTCTCCGTCGGAAAGGACAGGCTGCATGCTCTGACCGCTGTTTTTTATGCCTGTGCCGAAAGCATATACGCAAAGCCATGCAAGAGCGATCACCACCACGATCTGAACAATCCAGTTCACGGCGCGTCTTAATGTATTTGTCTCTTCATACTGAAAAAAATCCATCTTTGAGATCCCTTGTCCTGTTGATAAAAGAAAAAAGGGGACAATCATCAATTGTCCCCCCTGCAGCCTGAATATGATTTACTGAATGGCTTCCCTGACTTTAGCCGCCTTGCCCGACAAATTCCTCAGGTAGTTCAGTTTTGCTCTCCTTACTTTTCCGTGTCTGACAACTTCAACCTTATCAACGGAAGGAGAATTGACAGGCCAGGTCTTTTCAACGCCTATCCCGTTACTGCTCTTTCTGACAGTAAAGGTCTCTCTGGTTCCGCCGTTCTGTCTCTTCATGACGGTTCCCTCAAAGATCTGGATTCTTTCGCGGGTTCCTTCTTTGATCTTATTGTATACCTTTACGGTATCTCCCACAGCAAAGTCGCCGGGATCCCTTTTCTGCGCCGACTCTATTTTTGAAATAATAACGCTATCCTTCATTGGTTCTGCCTCCTGATATATTTTTAAACTTTATCATAACAACTGTTTAATTGCAACCTTTTTTCACTTTACTTCCCACCTGTATCTTTGTTCTCTCCGGAGCTCTGCTCTTCCAGAAAAGTTCTGTCTTCCCCGGTCAATTCGGCATTTTCAAAAAGATCCGGCCTGCATTTCATGGTTCTGAGCAAAGACTGTCTTCTTCTCCAGAGTTCCACCATTTTGTGATTCCCGGATAAAAGAACGTCCGGAACTTTTTGCCCTTCATATATCTCCGGGCGGGTATACTGCGGATATTCCAGAAGACCCGTTTCAAGCGATTCCCCTCCTGCACTGGATGCATTGGTCAGGACACCCGGAACCAGCCTGCTGACCGCATCGATCATTACCATGGCCGGCAGTTCGCCGCCTGTAAGAACATAGTCCCCGATGGAATAATTCTCCGCTCCTGTCAGAATAAGCGCTCTTTCGTCTACTCCCTCATAGTGACCGCACAGAATGATCAATTCATTTTCCAGAGCAAGTTCTTTGGCTGTATCCTGTGTAAAAAGCTTTCCCTGCGGCGTGGTGTAAAGCAGCCTTACTTTTCTTTCTCCGCGTACAGCCTGAACCGCTTTTACGATAGGATCTGCCTGCATGATCATTCCGGCACCGCCGCCGTAAGGATAATCATCCGCATGAGAATGTCTGTCGGAAGAATAATCCCTGATATTGACTGCGTCGATTTTCAGCAGCCCGTTTGCCTGTGCCCTGCCGATAATGCTTGTTTGAAGGCCCTCCCGAATCATATCCGGGAACAGGGTCAGAACAGTAAATTTCATTCAATCCTCTTTTCAGACAAGACCATCCATCAGATGCACCGTAATATATCCTCCGGCCGGATTGACCTCCGCAACAAACTCATTCACATAAGGAATAAGAATTTCCTTTCCTTCCCGTGTTTTAACGACCAGGATATGACTGCCCGCGGTCGGGTATAGATCCGCCGCGATTCCCAGCTCCTGTCCGTCATCCGTTTTCACGGAAAGAACGATCAGATCCGCCACATAAAATTCATCCTTTTTGCAGGGAACGGCATCCTTCCGGTCGATATAAAGCCCGCTTCCTCTGTATTGACGGATTTCTTCCGGTGTATCCACTCCGAAGAACTTCAGGATGACCATATCTCTGAAAAATTTTACACTTTCGATTTTCAGGATCTGTTCCGGACCTTTCCCTTTTACATATACCTGCTTTATTTCCGTGAACCGTTTCGGGTTATCGGCTGTTACAAATACCTTTGCCTCTCCGTGAACTCCGTGTACGGACCGGATTTCTCCGACTTTGAACTGTTCTGTCATTATTCGATCTCTAACACAACTTTTTTATCGGATCCCACAGATGCAGCTTTGACAACGGAACGGATCGCTTTTGCTATTTTGCCGGATTTCCCGATCACCTTGCCCATATCGGAAGGAGCCACATTCAGTTCGATGAGAACGGCATCCTCTTTTACGGTCTCCGTAACTTTGACCTGATCCGGATTTTCCACAAGTTCTTTTGCAATCAGCTCAACAATTTCCTTCATTTATGACTCCTTTGCCTTCTCTTTTTCCTTTGCCTTTTTTTCTGCGGAGAGAGCCTGTGCCTTTTCCCGTTCGGGAGACTTTGCCTGCTTTAAAAGGCCTGCAAGGACCATCAGCTTGGCAACACGGTCTGTCGGCTGTGCGCCGTTGGCGATCCATTTTTTTGCTTCATCCTCCTGGAACTTGATCACGCTCGGTTCCTGATTCGGATCATAGGTGCCGATCTCTTCAATGAACCTTCCGTCTCTCGGGGAACGATCATCCGCCACAACGATCCTGTATAAAGGTGCTTTTTTCTGTCCGACTCTCTTCAGTCTGATTTTTACTGCCATTTCCTTGAACCTCCTTAAGATTCTATTTTTATTGATATATAGTTCAGGGTTTCAGCTTCCCGAGCAGTCCGCTGAGAGAGCCCATGTTTCCGAATCCCCTGTTTCTACCTTTCATAAGTCCCGGCATCTGTTTCATCATTTTTTTCATCTGGTCAAATTGCTTTACCATTCTGTTCACTTCAGCAATATTTACGCCGGCTCCTTTTGCAATCCTGTTTTTACGGGACGGATTCAGGATGGAGGGATTTCTTCGTTCTTCTGCCGACATGGATAGAACGATTGCTTCCACCCTGCCCATCTGCTTTTCATCGACTTCCGGCATATCCTTCCCCATTGCTCCCAGAGAAGGCATCATGCTCATGATGGAGGAAACTCCTCCCATCTTCTTGAGCTGATTCATCTGATCCAGAAAATCATTAAAGTCAAAATCCGCTTTTTTCAGCTTTTCATTCATGATGCGGGCTTTTTCCACGTCCACATCATTCTGTGCTTTTTCGATCAGTGTCAGGATATCGCCCATTCCGAGGATCCTGGATGCCATCCGGTCGGGGTGGAACTCTTCCAGATCGGTTGTTTTTTCTCCCATACCCGCATACAGAATGGGTTTCCCGGTCACGGCCTTAATGGAAAGCGCGGCGCCTCCTCTGGTATCCCCGTCAAGTTTGGTGATAATGACGCCGTCTGTTCCGATTTCCCTGTTGAATGTATCGGCAACATTCACAGCTTCCTGGCCGGTCATGGCGTCTACAACAAGTAAAGTCCAGTCAACCTTTACCGCATTCTTGATATCGTTCAGTTCCTGCATCATGGAGGAATCCACCTGCAGGCGTCCTGCCGTATCCAGGATCAGAACCTGATTGTGATTCTCTTCCGCATGGCTCAGCGCCGCCTTTGCGATATCCGGGGCCGTATGGTTTGTACCCATGGAGAAAACAGGAACGCCGGCCTTTTCCCCGCTGACCTTCAGCTGCTCCACCGCCGCCGGACGGTAAATGTCCAATGCGGCAAGAAGCGGCGACTCTCCTTTTGCCTTGAATCTCGCCGCAAGTTTTGCTGCCGTCGTGGTTTTTCCCGCGCCCTGAAGACCAGTCATCATGATGACCGTGATTTTGCCGGGCGTAAGCGTGACAGAGGATGTTTCGGACCCCATCAGACGGATCAGTTCTTCATCGACAATCTTTACGACCTGCTGTCCGGGAGTAAGCGAATCCATTACCTCGGAACCGACAGCACGCTCCTCAATTCCGGAAATCAGCTGTTTTACGACCTTAAAACTGACATCGGCTTCCAGAAGCGCCATCCGTACTTCCTTCATTGCGGATTTTACATCCGCTTCCGAAAGTTTCCCTTTTCCGCGCAGATCCCGGAATATCTTCTGAAGTTTTTCTGTCAGACTGTCAAATGCCATTTATCCCTCTTTCAGAAGTTCTCCGGCAATTTCCTCAATTCTGGAAACATGTTCCGGGTCACGATCTCTTTGAAAAATCCCTGTAAGCTTCTTTATTTCCTCGAGCTTCTTTTTTCTGTGTTTATATTTCTTTACAAGCCCCAGTTTCTTTTCATAGAAAGTAAGCTGCTCGGAAGAACGGCGGATCATATCGGAAACACCCTGACGGGATATTCCTTCATCTTTTGCCACTTCACTGATCGAATAATCATTGAAGACCACTTCTTCGTAGATTCTTTTCTGATGTCCGGTCAGAAGATCTCCGTAGCAGTCAAAAAGCAGATCCTGATTTACGATTTTCTCCAGCTCATCCATTTTACCCATCCGAAAGAGCATACAGGAAAGGATCTGTTTTGTCAAGTAAAATCACTTGACAAAGCAGATCCTTTCCTGCTCTCACCGTGTTTTCTCCGGTGTTTACGGCTTATCCTTCGTTATAGGTTCCCTTGGCCTTTACCAGTTTGGGCCTGTATCCTTCCTTTTTCAGACGTTCCACGATCTTTTCCTTGTGTTCTTTTCCGAATGCTTCCATGGTGATCCTTAATTCCACTGCAGCATTTCGGTTGATGCTGATAAACTGGTTGTGCTCCAGTTTGATCACGTTTCCGTTTTCTTCCGCAATAACGGTGGAAACCCTTGCAAGCTGACCCGGCTTATCCGGCAGAAGAACGGAAACCGTAAAGATCCTGTCTCTCTGGATCAGACCGTGCTGGATCAGAGAGGCCATGGTGATCACATCCATGTTCCCTCCGCTTAAAATACAAACGATTTTTTTCCCCTTTACATCCAGATGTTTTAAGGCCGCAACGGAAAGCAGTCCTGAGTTTTCCACGATCATCTTATGATTTTCGATCATATCGAGAAAACATACGATCAGTTCATTGTCGTTGATGGTGATGATATCATCCACATTTTTCTGAATATAGGGAAATATGATATCGCCGGGTGTTTTTACGGCCGTACCATCTGCGATTGTATTGGCGCTGGAAAGCGATACCACATGTCCTGCTTTCAGGGATTCTTTCATGCAGGCCGCATTTTCCGGTTCTACACCTATTACTTTAATCTTCGGATTCAGCATTTTTGCCAGAGTTGAAACACCGCAGCAGAGACCGCCTCCGCCGATCGGAACGAGGATATAATCCACGGTCGGAAGTTCCTTGATGATCTCCATGGCTATGCTTCCCTGTCCTGCCGCTACTTCCAGATCATTGAAGGGATGCACAAAAATCGCTCCCGTTTTTTTGGCGGCCTGAACGGCTTCCGCACAGGAATCATCAAAAACATCCCCTTTTAAAACCACCTCGGCACCCAGCGCCTTGGTGCGGTTGATCTTGATCAGGGGCGTAGCCGTGGGCATATAGACGGTTGCATGGATCCCGGCGAGTTTTGCGGCGTAGGCAACTCCCTGCGCATGGTTTCCGGCAGAGGCCGTGATAATGCCGTGTTTTTTTTCTTCGCTGGTCATGGTTGAAATTTTATAATAGGCGCCTCTTACCTTATAAGCGCCTGTCTGCTGCATATTTTCAGGTTTCAGGTACACCTTATTGCCGGTCTGGACGGAATAATATTCGCTGTACACCAGTTTTGTTTCTTTCGTAACTTTTTTTACCGCCTCACTTGCATCCTCAAAAACCTCAAGACTTAGACTTTTCATTCGTTTCCTCTTTTCCGTTTCCGTTTTGTAAAAGCAATGAATGAACAAATTCCCCGGAGTCGAATTTTTTCAGATCACTGATCTTTTCTCCGACTCCTATGTACTTGACAGGGATCTTCATTTCTGCCTGAATTGCGATCACGATACCTCCCTTGGAGGAACCGTCGAGTTTGGTAAGCACAATTCCGTCCGGATTTGCAGCCTCCTTAAACTCCCTTACCTGTTCCAGTGCATTCTGACCGGTTGCCGCATCCAGTACGATCAGGGTTTCCCGGAATGCCTCCGGAAACTGTTTTTCAATGATACGGTTTATTTTTTTCAATTCTTCCATCAGGTTCTTTTTATTATGGAGCCTTCCCGCCGTATCCACGATCAGAACATCCGTGTTTCTTGCCTTTGCCGCCGCGCAGGCATCAAAAAGTACGGATGCGGGATCGGAACCGGATACGGAAGAAATCAATTCCACGCCTGCTCTTTCCGACCAGACAGCGAGCTGTTCGATGGCGGCCGCCCGGAAGGTGTCCGCCGCCGCAAGAAGAACTCTCTTCCCCTGTGCCTTCAGCAGAAAAGCAAGTTTCCCGGCAGTCGTTGTTTTCCCGACACCGTTCACTCCGACCAGAAGAACTACCGACTTTCTGTTTTCAAATTCGTAGGCATTCTCCCCCAGGTCCATTTTGTTCCGGATGCTTTCCGTAAGGATGCTGCGGCACTCGGACGGATCGGATATTTTTTCATTGCGGACTTTTTCTCTCAGTTCGTCCAGGATTTCCTCCGTTGTCTTTATTCCCACATCCCCGGTGATCATGGTTTCTTCCAGATCCTCGTAAAATTCCTCATCAATGGATCCGTGTCCCGTAAAGATTGCCGCGAGACGTGAAAAAAATCCTTTTTTCTTTTCCATTTTACCGCTTTCGAACCCTTTCTCAGTCATCCAGTTTATCTTCTATCAATTTCACGGAGACCAGCGTTGAAACACCTTTTTCCTGCATGGTTATCCCGTAAAGACGGTCTGCCGCTATCATGGTGCCTCTTCTGTGCGTGATCACGATAAACTGCGTTTTGTCTGTAAGTTTTTTCAGATATTTTGCGAACCTGTCAACATTGGAATCATCCAGTGCCGCTTCAATTTCATCCAGCAGGGCAAACGGAGAAGGCTTCAGATTCTGAATGGCAAACAAAAGTGCGATGGCCGTAAGGGATTTTTCCCCACCGGAAAGCTGCATCATGTTCTGGAGCTTTTTGCCCGGCGGTTCCGCAATAATGGAAATTCCCGCCTCCAGCATATCCACGCCTTCTTCCAGCCTGATTTCTCCTCTTCCTCCGCCGAATAATTCCTTGAAGACTTTGTTGAATTCCTCCGCGATCAGCTGAAACTGTTCCTCGAACTGTTTTCGCATGCCCTGATCCAGTTCGCTGATGATTTTCAAAAGAGCTTCCTCGGCTTTTTTCAAATCGTCATGCTGTGTTTTCAAAAATTCATATCTTGTGGATATTTCCCTGTAATCGTCAATTGCGTTGACATTCACATTTCCCAGCTGCCGGATATCCGTTTTTCTGACCTCAATATCCTTTTTTAAACCTGACAGATCATTTAATGCCTCGTCCCGGAGTAAAGACGCCGTATCATACGTCAGATCATATTCACTCAGGATGTAACTCACGCGGGTACCGAGTTTTTCCTCGCATTTTTCATGCTGGCTCTGCACACGAAAGATATCTTTGTCCAGAGCGGAAAGGCGCGTGGAAATCGCATCGCGTTTTTCAAAATACAGCTTTTGTTCGCCGGCTTTGGATTCCTTCTTTGCGGATGCATCCTCCACGATCCGGTTCAGCTCCGCCGTTTTCGTACGGATGATTTCGATCTCGGCCTCAGAGGCGGAAATCATCCCTGCCTTTTCGGAAATTCTTTTTTCCGATTCTTCGGTACCGCTTTTCAGCGTTTCCTTTTCCTCATTCAGTTTATCAATTTCTTCCCCGACACGTTTCAGGTTTTCCGCCGTAAAGGAAAGCTTCTGCTTTACTTCGCTTTCCTCAATCTGTGAGCGGGACAATGCAGCCGCAAAAGATTCCCTGCCGGCTTTTGCCTCTTCCAGCTCCCTGTTATACCCGGTTGACGCATTCTCCATTTCGAGCCGTTTTTCTTCCAGCAGATGGATATCGGCTGACAGCTGTGTACGGTTTGATCCGATTTCCTCGTTCTGATGTTCCAGCTCGGTATGTTCCGTTTCATAATCCGCAGCAGAGTCCGCAACTTCATTTTTCTTTTCCAGAATACGGTCTAAATTCATCCGGATTGAATTTCGGTTCAAAAGAATTTCCTGCTGCTTTTTTTTGATTTCCTCTGTATTCTGCTGTTCTTCCTTCAGAAGGTTTTCCGCATCTGTCAGTTCCTTTTGCGTACCCTCTGCCTTTCTCAGAATTCCGGCGGTTATTTCTTCCAGCTCCTCGATTTCCCGTTTTCTTCCGAGAAGATTGCTGGAATTTCTGAATGCTCCTCCGCTGATGGAGCCGCCTTTATTGATCAGCTCTCCTTCTCTGGTGACGATCCGGTAGCTGTAGTGATACTTTCGTTCAATTGCAATGGCACGGTCGATATCCGTCACCACAATATCTTCTCCGAGAAGATAATCAATAAGCCCCTTATACCGGGGATCGGAACGGACGAGGCCGGAAGCGGATCCGATCACGCCGGCTTCCTTCATCACATCTCCGAATTCCCGTTTTCTTGTGTTCCCGATGCTGGTAAGCGGAAGGAACGTGGCGCGTCCGAACTGATTTTTTTTCAAGTGCTCGATCAGAAGTTTTGCCGTTTCTTCGGAATCCGTAACAATATTCTGGATTTTTCCGCCAAGAGCCGTCTCAATGGCTGTCTCATATTCCTTATCCACGGCGATCAGGTCCGCAACCACGCCGTGTATCCCCTTTACCCTGTCCCGTGTTTCCATGACATGTTTAATGCTGCTGCCGTATCCGTCGTAGCGTTCGGACAGATTTCTCAGGGATTCCAGTCTTGCGGAACTGCTCTGATATTCTCCCTGTGCATCATTCAGCACCTTGGAAAGACGAAAAACCTCTTTTTCATCTTCTCCGGATTTTGCTTCTGAATTTTTTAACGCATCGGCAAGCTTCCGGCTTTCCTCATCGGCATCTTCGAGTTTTTTCTTTTCTTCCTCCAGCTGAACATCCAGCACGGATTCATCGGACTTGATCTTCAGCAGTTTCTGAACCACCTCGGAGCTGCGCACCTGGATCTGTTCCAGAATGGCTTCGAAGCGCTGCCCTTTTGCCGAAATTTCCGCTCTTTCGTTTATGGCGTCAATGACCGCATTCTTGGTGTCCTCGATTTTCTGGTCAAGAAGCATAATATTTTCATCTGCGGAAAGAAGGCTCTTTTCCGCCTGTTTTCTTTTTTCTTCTTTGTCTGATACGGAAAAATCCAGTTCGGATTTCTGTTTCTGATAATCCTCCCTTGTTTTCAGATGAAGTCCTGTTTCGGAGGCTATGACATTCAGCCGGGTTTCAATATGCTCGGCATTCATGTGTTCCGTATTGATCTGTTCCCGAAGAACGTTGATTTTTCCTGTCAGGTCTCCGGAATTAACGCTGTATTGGGAAATCTGTTCCCTTGTCGATGTAAGCGTACCATCCAGCTCCTGCAAAAGTGTTTCCAGGTCTTCGTAATCCGCCTTCAGTTTTTCCTCTTCCCGTCCGGCCTCTTCCTGGTCTCCCTTCAGAATGGATTCCTTCTCATCGAGTTCGGACAGCTGTTCCTTTATGGAATCCGACTCTCTTAAAAACAGGTTTACTTCCAGACTTTTCAGTTCTTCCTTCAGGCGAAGATATTCTCTGGCATCCTGAGACTGCTTTTCAAGCGGAGCAACCTGTTTTTCCAGTTCCGACAGAATGTCGCTGACACGGATCAGATTGGCTCTTTCATTTTCCAGCTTCTTTTCCGCAAGAACTTTCCTTTTTTTGAATTTGGTAATTCCGGCCGCTTCGTCAAAAAGCTCTCTGCGTTCCTCTGTTTTTCCGCTCAGGATCATTTCGATCTGGCCCTGGCCGATGATGGAGTACCCTTCCTGTCCTATTCCGGTATCAAAAAAAAGTTCATTTACATCCTTCAGACGGCAGGAAACATCGTTGATCATATATTCACTTTCGCCGGAACGGTAAAGGCGTCTCGATACTTTTACTTCATCAAAATCAATTCCGATCTTTCGGTCGGAATTGTCCATGGTGATCGCCACATAGGCAAAACCCTGAGGTTTTCTGGTCTCTGTTCCGGAAAAAATAACATCCTGCATATTTCCGCCGCGCAGCTGTTTTGCACTTTGTTCCCCGAGGACCCAGCGGACTGCATCGGAAACATTACTTTTGCCGGAGCCGTTCGGCCCGACTATTCCGGTAATCCCGTTCTGAAACTCAAAATTGATCTTGTTTGCAAAAGATTTAAAACCCTGTACTTCTATGCTTTTTAAATACATATTGATCCGGCATCCTTTTAATTTTTTATCGGTATTTTTTTCAAAGCTTCAAAAGCCGCCATCTGTTCCGCATTTTTCTTGCTGGAGCCTTTTCCTCTTCCTATTTCTTCTCCGTTGAGAAGAACCGCACACGTAAAAATCTTATCATGTCCCGGGCCTTCTTCAGAAATCTGTTCATAGCTCAGCTTCTGATTGTCCGTCTTCTGGATCTGTTCCTGAAGATTCGTCTTGGCATCGTAGAAAAGACTTTTTTCTTCCGTTTCGTTCAGAATAAAGCCCAGAATGAATTTTTCCGCTTTCTGAAATCCGCCGTCCAGGTAAATCGCTCCGATTAAAGCTTCCAGGGCATCCGATGTCACACTGGGTCTTGTTCTCCCTCCTGTCATATCCTCTCCTTTCCCAAGAAGAAGATAATCCCCGAGATGAATTTCATCCGCACAAAAGGCAAGCGCAACTTCACAGACAGCCGCAGCACGGCGTTTTGTCAGATCTCCTTCCGGAAAGAGAGGGAATTTTTGATAGAAAAACTCGCTGCTCACGAGTTCAAGGACAGAATCTCCCAGAAATTCCAGCCGCTCATTGGATCCCATATGTCCCAGATGCATTTCGTTTGCAAGAGAGCTGTGCGTCAGCGCCTGTTTCAGAAGAGAAGTGTCACGGAAACGGTATCCGATCCTGTTTTGAAATTCATTCATGTCAGTTTCCAATTTGACCGCTCCTTTACAAAGAATATCCTAGATGCCGTTTAAAATAATCCGACCGGAACGGAAGCGGTTTCAACCGTTCGATGCGGTTTTTTCCAAAGAACAGGCATCGGAAACCGTCAGGATCCTTTTTGCCGTCTCGCCGGAAATTTCCACGTCAAATGCTTCCTCAATTCCGAGAATGATCCGAAACATATCCAGGGAATCCGCTCCCAGATCATCCGCAAATCTATACTCGGGTCTGACCTCATCCGGCTGAATGGCAAGAACATTCGCAACTATTTTCTGCAGCTTTTCAAGTTCCATTTTCAAGTGCCCCGGAAATATATTCATTGATTTTATTTTCTTTAAAAGTCATGCACTGGAGAATTGCGTTGCAGATTTCCGATGATTTTGAATTTCCATGCGTCTTGACTACAAGCCCCTTCAGCCCCAGGAGAGGCGCACCGCCGTATTTGGAAGCGTCAAATTCCTGCATGGACTTTTTTAATGCAGGCTTCAGCAGAAAACCGCCGATCTTACTGCGAAGATCGGTGAACATGGATTTTTTGATCGTATGCAGCATGAAGGAAGATACTCCCTCATATAATTTGATGATCACATTTCCGGTAAATGCTTCACAGACCACCACATCCGCTCCGTTGTGGGGAATTTCACGGGACTCGATGCTTCCGGTAAAGTTGATGTTTTTTGCATCCTTTAAAAGCGGAATGGCTTCCTTTACCAGTGCATTCCCCTTTTCCTCTTCCAGTCCGATGTTGACAATGGCAACCCGCGGATTTGAGATTCCGACCACATGCTCCATATAAATGGATCCCATCTGGGCGAACTGTCTTAAATGATCCGCTCTTGCGTCCACATTTGCCCCGCAGTCCAGAAGAAGGCAGACTCCGGTTTTGGAGTCCGTAGGAATGAGCGTTGCAAACGGCGCGCGTTCCACCCCTTTCAGCCTTCCTACGATCACCTGTCCGCCTACAAGCACGGCACCCGAACTTCCGGCAGATACAAAAGCATCCGCTTCGTTATTCCTCACAAGCTTCATTCCGACTACCAGTGAGGAATCCTTTTTTTTCTGCACGGAAGCAACCGGGGAATCCCCTGTTTCGATTACCTCGGAAGCGTTGACAATTTTCATGCGTTTCCCGTCATAATCTGTTCCGGAGAGCTTTTCCTGAAGGATTTCTTCCTTCCCGACCAGTAAAATATTTACTTCGGGAGATTCTCCCAAAGCCTTTAAACATCCCTTGACGATTTCATCCGGGGCATTATCCCCGCCCATCGCATCCACTGCAACCGTAACCATGTTAGAAGCCTCCGTGAAATTACCTGAAAAGTTTCTATGTAAATATATCTTATCTCAGGCTCAAAATCAAGGAAACGCCTGGAATCCGAAAAAAAGACCGATGCAGCATGTGCATCGGTCTACGGTTTGTTTGTCTTTAGTCCTCGACTTTAATGATCTCTTTTTTATTGTAAGTGCCGCATGCCTTGCAGACACGATGAGGCATCATTAATGCGCCGCATTTGGGGCATTTCACAAGATTCATATCAGACATCTTCCAGTTGGCCCTTCTTTGATCTCTGTGACCTCTGGACGATTTATTCTTTGGGCAGATTGACATACAAAACACCTCCTCCTTGCCTGTTTCATACATAACGTGCCTATTATATCCACGCTTTCCCTCTTTGTCAACTGTTAAATTATTTTACGTCAGCCGAAGGGTTTCGCGGGCAATGGCAAGTTCCTCGTTCGTGGGGATCATCATGACCTTAACTGCGGAATCCTCTGCGGAAATAATCCTTTTTATTCCGCGCATATCATTCTTTTCATCATCGATCTTCACACCCATAAAGGACAGATTCCGGCAGATATCCTTCCGCATTCCTTTGTCATTTTCCCCGACACCGGCCGTAAATACAATGGCATCCGCGCCGTTCATTTCCGCCGTATATGCTCCGATATACTTGGTCACACGCTGAATGTAGGCATCTAAAGCAACCCTTGCGAGATGGTTCCCTGCATCCGCCGCTTTTCCGACATCACGGAAATCACTCGATACACCGCCGGACATGCCCAGGATCCCGGATTTTTTATTCAGGATATTCAGCATTTCGTTTACATCGATATGATCATGATTGCAGATAAACTGCAGAACAGCCGGGTCGATGTCGCCGGAACGCGTCCCCATGATCAGCCCCTCCAATGGGGTAAGTCCCATGGAAGTGTCCACACATTTTCCGCCGATGGAAGCAGACACAGATGCTCCGTTTCCGAGATGACAGACGATCACCTTCGCATTTTCCGGATCCAGGCCGCCGAATTTGATCGCTTCATGAGAAACAAACATGTGGCTCGTACCGTGAAAACCGTAACGTCTTAATTTGTATTTGGTGTAGTATTCATACGGAATGGCATAAAGATAAGATTTCTCCTCCATCCCCATGCCGAAAGCCGTGTCAAATACCGCAACATTCGGTGTGCCGGGCATGGCGGCTTCACAGGCTTCGATTCCCATCAGATTTGCGGGATTGTGCAGCGGTCCAAGGTCAAAGCAATCCTGAATGACCTTTTTCACATCCGCATTGACGACAATGGATTCCGTATAGGTATTCCCGCCGTGCAGGACACGATGTCCTACCGCCGCAATTTCATTGACGTTTTTAATCACCCCGTGCTCCGGAGATGTCAGTGCCTCCATAACCAGTTTGATGGCATCCTTATGCGTCGGCATCGGCTGATCCAGAATAAATTTCTCTCCGTCGGAAGGCGTATGGGTAAGCTTGGAACCGTCTATCCCGATCCGCTCACAAAGGCCCTTTGCAAGAACGCCCTCGTTCTCCATATCGATCAGCTGATATTTCAGAGAAGAACTTCCGCAGTTCAGTACCAGAATTTTCATAAAAAATATGATCTCCCTGTTTTTATTTTTATTTTGCCTGTGCCTGAATGGCAGTAACGGCCACCACCCCGACAATATCCTCCCAGGAACATCCTCTGGAAAGATCGTTCACGGGACTTGCGATTCCCTGCGTCATCGGTCCGTATGCCTTTGCTCCGCCAAGTCTCTCCACCAGTTTGTATCCGATATTTCCGGAATTTAAGTCCGGGAAGACAAGAACATTTGCATGTCCTGCCACATCGCTTCCCGGCGCCTTGCTTTTTGCGACCTTCGGTACAATGGCTGCATCCAATTGAAGCTCCCCGTCCAGCATCAGATCCGGATTTGCTCTTTTTGCGATTTCGGTTGCCTGCTGTACCTTTGTTACAAGATCATGCTTTGCAGAGCCCTTGGAGGAATAGGAAAGCATGGCTACCTTCGGCTCTTTTCCTACCAGCATCCTGAAGCTTGCCGCAGAACTTTCCGCGATTGCCGCCAGCTCTTCCGCCGTAGGATCCTGGTTCAGACCGCAGTCTCCGAATACAAAGGTTCCGTGTTCTCCGTAAGAGCAGTTCGGCACATCCATCAGGAAGAAAGCGGAAACCAGCTTTGTTCCGGGTTTTGTGCGGATGATCTGAAGACAGGGACGAAGCGTATTTGCCGTCGAATGGCAGGCACCGCTTACCATTCCGTCCGCATCGCCCGCCTTGATCATAAGGCAGCCGTAATAGGCATAATCGGACAGCATGGTATTTCTGGCTTCCTCATGCGTTAATCCCTTGCTCTCTCTCAGTTTGACAAAAAGGTCCTCATACTGCTGTGTTTTTTCATAGGTATTCGGATCTACGATCATTGCCTTGGAAATATCAAATCCCTTCCCGTACTTTTTGATCTCCGCCGGCGTACCGATGATGATCAGATTTGCAATTCCTTCCTTTAATATCTGCTCTGCGGCCTGATAGGTCCGCTTATCCATGGATTCGGGCAGGATAATTGTTTTCTTGCAGGCTTTTGCCTTTTTCTTCAGTTTCTCAAGAATTGCCATTTTTTTCTCCCTTCAAAATTTTGTAATACATAACTGTCTTGATTATAGTACGTAAAAAGGACATAATACAAGGGCAATGCATGTTTTTTTATGCAAACTTTGTTTTCCGAACGGAGAAAAAATGAATCAATACCCGATCGTCGGGATCATTGCGGAATATGATCCTTATCATAACGGACATCTTTTCCAGATGAATCAGGCCAAGGCACTGACAGGGGCTCCCTGGTGTGTGGTCGTCTTAAGCGGCTCCTTTGTCCAAAGGGGAGAACCTGCCTTTTACAGTTCGGCCGTCCGGGCCAGGATGGCCCTTTCCTGCGGAGCGGACGCCGTTTTCGAAATTCCCGCCCCGTTTTCTTCGGCATCGGCTGCCGACTACGCTTTTTACGGGGTATCGCTTCTCGGTTCTCTCGGAATCCCCTTCATGTCCTGCGGCACTGAAAATGCATCCGCGGAAGAAATTTCCGGACTTGCCGAAATTCTGAATACCGAAACACCCGTTTTCAAAAATGCACTGCAGAAAGCTTTAAAAAACGGCATTTCCTTCCCTGCCGCCAGGAGCCTTGCCATATCCGAGGACCTCTCTTCCTCCGGCGCAGACAGTGATTTTGTTTCCCGCACACAGGAAATCCTTTCGACTCCGAACAATATTCTCGCAATTGAATATGCCAAAGCCATCCTTTTTCTCGGTTCTCCTTTGAAACTCATAACCGTAAACCGACAGGGCAGTTCCTATCATGACAAAACCCTGAACGGAACTTTTTCTTCCGCATCTGCCATCAGAAACCATGTTGCATGCGGGCAGGATCCGGACATTTTAAGAGAATCTCTTCCCGAGCCTTCCTTCCGCATCCTTTTATCCGAAGAAGGATTGAATCCGGATGCCTTTACGGGGTCCATTGTCCGCAGGATCATCGATCTGAAATACCAGAATGCCGATTTAAGCCGGTTTGCGGATGTTCCGGAAGATATGGGAAACCGCATTCTGTCCGAAGCAGGCCCGCAGCAGTCTTTATCCGCTCTGATCGACTCCGTAAAATCCAAGCAGTATACCTCTGCACGGATATCCCGTGCTCTCATGCATATTTTCCTCGGAATTACAAAAGAGTCCATGGCTCTTTACAAAAAAGGCCGGCCGGCGCCGTATGCAAGGCTCATCGGTTTCCGCCGGTCCTCCGAAGAACTTCTCGGCATCCTGAAGGAAAATGCTTCTGTTCCTCTTCTTTGCAAAACGGCGGATGCGCCCGTTCTTCTGCATAAAGAACCCGCGGCCATGTCGCTCTTACTGGAGGAAGCGCATGCCGCGGATCTCTGGAATTCCGTTTATTTTGACTATGTGCATAAAAGAGAGCCGAATCTGTTTGAACGGGAAATCGTGATCGTCTGATTCTGCCGCCGAACAGAAAAGCCCTTCTTTCCGATCAGTTTTTAAAGGAATGGATGGGTGCGGGGATCCTTCCCTTACGTTCTACAAATTCCCGGCAGGAATACCTGTTTACGGGAATTACCGGTGCATGTCCGAGAAGGCCGCCGAACTCGACGGTGTCTCCGACCTTTTTTCCGATCGCCGGAATGAGACGTACCGCAGTTGTCTTCTGGTTTACCATGCCGATCGCCGCCTCATCCGCAATAATCCCTGCAATGGAGGCAGCCGGCGTATCTCCCGGAATAACGATCATATCCAGACCGACGGAACAGACACAGGTCATGGCTTCCAGCTTCTCGATCGTAAGTGCCCCTTTTGATACTGCATCGATCATTCCCTGGTCTTCGCTGACCGGGATAAAGGCACCGCTCAATCCTCCCACATAAGAACTTGCCATTACACCGCCCTTTTTTACCTGATCATTTAACATGGCAAGTGCCGCAGTTGTTCCCGGCGCCCCGACACATTCCAGCCCTGTTTCCTCAAGAATCCCGGCGACGGAATCTCCTACGGAAGGCGTGGGTGCAAGAGAAAGATCAATGATCCCAAACGGAATATGAAGGCGGCTGCTTGCCTCCTGTGCAACCAGCTGTCCCACCCTTGTAATTTTGAATGCCGTCTTCTTGATGGTTTCGCAAAGAACCTCGAAATTTTCTCCGTGAACTTTTTCAACAGCGCTTTTTACAACACCGGGTCCGCTTACACCGACATTGATCACGGCTTCCCCTTCTGTCACGCCGTGAAAGGCACCCGCCATAAACGGATTGTCATCCGGTGCATTGCAGAATACCACAAGCTTTGCACAGCCGAGCGAATCCTGATCCTTTGTCCTTTCCGCGGTCTTTTTTACAATGCTTCCCATGAGACGGACCGCATCCATGTTGATTCCTGTTTTTGTGGATGCAACATTTACGGAGCTGCAGACACGTTCTGTTTCTGCAAGAGCTTCCGGAATGGATTCGATCATCATCATGTCCGCTTTTGTCATGTTCTTACTGACAAGCGCGGAATAACCCCCGATAAAATTTACGGAAATTTCTTTTGCCGTCCGGTCAAGTGTCCGTGCGATTTTTACATAATCTTCCGATGACCGGCAGACACTGCCTCCGATCAAAGAGATCGGTGTTACGGAAACACGCTTGTTTACAATGGGTACGCCAAAATCCTTTGCAATGGAATCCCCGGTTTCCACAAGCTTCCCCGCATATTTCAGGATCTTGTCATGAATTTTTTCATTCATCACGGAAAGATCCGTATCCACACAGTCCAGAAGGCTGATCCCCACGGTAATGGTGCGTACATCCAGGAGATCGTGATCTATCATTTTTTTTGTTTCCAATACTTCAAATAAATCAATCATTTTTTCTCTCCGGTTCAGGCTTATATTCTGTTCAGGCTTATATTCTGTGCATGCCCGTAAAAATTTCTTCTCTCTGGATCTGGATCTTGACACCGATGGATTCTCCGACTGCGGAAAGTTCATCCGAGACACGATCCAGCGGTTTTTCGGATTTTTCCATATCGGCTATCATCATCATATTAAAATAATCCTGCACGATCGTCTGGGTAATATCCAGAATATTGATTTTGTTGTCTGCGAGATAAGAGCATACCTTTGCTATAATGCCGACTGTATCTTTACCCACAACGGTAATGATCACTTTTTTCATTTTTTTCCTCCCGGCCCGGTCAGAATTTTTCTTTTAAAATTCTATTACAGAAGACATCTGGTCCCGTTTTGCCACTTCAATTTTAAAATCATCCGGCTGATAAGGGCAGCTGTCCGTACTGATCTCGCACCGGATGGTTTCATAGGCAAGATCAGGGAAATTGTTCTCTTTGCTTAAATGCCCCAGGATAATGCTCTTCAGATGATCATGCAGGATCCGGCAGATCAGCTTCCCGGCATCATCGTTGGAAAGATGCCCTTTATCGCTTAAAATACGGCGCTTCAGATAATAGGGATAAGGACCGGTTTCCAGCATACGGATATCATGATTGCTTTCCAGAAAAACAACATCCAGACCGCTTAAATTTCTGACCGTATCCTCGGTAAAATGCCCCATATCCGTTGCGACTGCCGTTGTTTTGTTCTGCGCCGAAATCCGGTAAGCCACCGGTTCCGCCGCATCGTGGTCAATGTGAAACGGATTGATTTCCATATCCCCGACCAGGAACTTTTCCCCTTCGCATACGATATTCAAAAGATCCCCGGGATAATTTTTAAGGGAATCCATATCCTTTAACGCTGAAAGGGTTCCTTCCGTTGCATATACGGGAAACCCGTATTTTCTTGCCAGGACATCCAGGCCCTTTACATGATCCGAATGTTCATGTGTCAAAACAACAGCGGAAAGATCACTGCCTGTTAATCCGAGTCTGTTCAATCCTTCTTCTATTCTCTTTGCGCTGATCCCGGCATCGACCAGGATATGCGTGCGGTCCGTTCCTACATAAACCGAATTTCCGCTGCTGCCGCTGGCAATACTTGATAGTCTCATTTTTCTTTTTCCGCTTTTCCGGAAAGCAGCAAATCAATCTGCTCTTCCAGTTTTTCCGGACTGTCCTCATTCATCAGGACCCGATCCGCCATTTTTTGGTATTCCCCGTCGGAAGGCTGTTCCCGGAAGACTGCAAGGGTGCGTTCCAAAGAATATCCCCGTTCTGTCTGAAGACGTCTGATCCTGCCGTCCTTCGATGTACAAACATACCATACTTCGTTCAATAAGTCACTTTTTCTTTTGGGCAGAAGGGCCGTTTCCACCGCAACAAATCTCCCTTTTCCCTCCGATGCGATCTTTTTTTCCACTTCATTCCAGACCATGGGATGAAGTACGTCATCCAGCCTTTTCAGACTTTCCGGGTTTCCGAACAGGATATCTGCCATAAGCTCTCTGTCGAGCGTCCCGTCTTTTTTTATGATTTTTTCTCCGAGAATTTTTACTGCGGCGGCATATCCTTTTTTCCCCGGTTCATAAAGCTCATGGGCGATGCAGTCTGTCTGAATGGTCCGGGCGCCGTAATGTTCTTTTAAATAATGCAATACGGTACTTTTTCCCGATCCGGCGCCGCCGATCAGCATGATATTCATTCTCTTCTCCTGTTCCGCTTCCGGATACGTATTTCGTTTCAGTGCGCCGAAAGCCAGGTATTTCCGATATGCGCATCCACCTCAAGCGTGACTTTTAGTTTCGCGGCCGATCTCATGGTATCCCGGACAAGTTCCAGGACTTTTTCCGCCCGGGATTTCTCAGCTTCCACCAGCAGTTCATCATGGATCTGCAGAACAATGCGTGCACCGTAACCGGAATTCTTGAGCTCCCGGTCAACCGTTATCATGGCGATCTTCATGATGTCTGCCGCCGTTCCCTGCACGGGTGAGTTCATGGCTGCCCGCTCTCCGAAAGAGCGCTGCATGAAATTGCTGCTTTTTAATTCCGGAATGGGGCGTCTTCTTCCGAACATCGTAGTCACATATCCGTTTTCCTTTGCACCCTTTACCTGTCTGTCCAGAAATTCCTTGACCTTCGGATAGGTTTTAAAATAATTGTTGATGTAGTCGAGTGCCTCTCTTCTGGATATGCTCAAACCCTCGGAAAGTCCGAAGGCGGAAATCCCGTAGACCACGCCGAAATTTACTGCTTTTGCGTTCCGGCGCATTTCCGGCGTTACCTGATCAAGCGGAACGTGGAACACTCTCGATGCCGTGACCGCATGAATATCCACCGCATGTCTGTAAGCATCGATCAGTCCCTCATCTTCTGAAAGAGAAGCAAGTACACGAAGTTCGATCTGGGAATAATCCGCATCCACAAATACATACCCTTCCTCCGGCACAAAAACATCCCGTATCCTGCTCCCCATTTCCGTTCGGATGGGAATGTTCTGCAGATTCGGTTCCGTTGAAGAGATCCTTCCGGTCGCTGTAATCGTCTGGTTGAAGGTACCGTGTATCCTTCCGTCTCCCCGGATAAATGTACCCAGTCCGGTCGCGTAGGTAGAATTCAGTTTGGTCAGTGTCCGGTATTCCAGTATTTTTTTCACGACCGGATAGTCCGGTGCAAGCTTTTCCAGAATATCTGCGGAAGTGGAATAACCGGTCTTTGTTTTTTTTCCGTACGGAAGATTCATTTTGTCAAACAGGATTTCGCCGAGCTGTTTCGGGGAATTGATATTGAATTCTTCTTTCGTTTCCTCAAAGATTTCCTTTTCGGTTCTTTCTATCCCGCTTTCCAGTTCCTTTGCAAAATCCGTCAGACGTTTTCCGTCTGCCCGGATCCCTGTGATCTCCATTTCAGCCAGCACATAGACCAGCGGCATCTCAATATCCAGATACAGCCTGTCCATCTTTTCTTCCTGCAGTTTGCGGAGAAGAATGGGCCCCGCTTTTCTTGCCGTATAACTCTGAAATGCAAAATTTTTTTCCGGGTCTTCCGAAAAGGAAGGAATCTGCATGTCAAGATAATCTCTTGAAAGGTCATCCGCATGGTAACTGTCCTTCAACGGATTGAGAAGATAAGCGGCTATTCCGCAGTCATACAGGTTTTTCCTTTCCTCTGTTCCGATTTCATGCAGGATCGTCTTGCATGCCATGACAAATTTTGTCCGAACGCTGTCTGCGATCTCTTTTGCCTTTTTGGCAAGAAATCCGAAATCCATGGAATTTCCTTTTTTCAGCAGGATAATCTCTTCGTCCGTGCCGCAGAGAGAAAGAGCATTCTCTCCAAGCTGCATACCGACAGTATCACATTGCAATATCTGTTCCACGGATTTTTCCGCATCGTTTATTTCCGTAACGGTTCTGATCACAGGCATTTTGGTAAAGGGATTCTCTTCTTCCACTACGCTTTGATCAAACCGTTTTAACAGGGACTTGAATTCCAGTCTTTTCATTTCCCGGTATGCATCCGGCGTATAGAGATTCCCGATTTCCATATCCTTTAAGGATGTCTCGACCGGAACATCCAGTTTGATGGAAGCAAGCCATTTGGAAAACTGAGCATCCGCATAATGCTCTTTCAGGGCTTTTTTCGCACGCGGCGGCGTAATTTCTTCGCAATGCAGAAACGCATTCTCAATGGAATGATATTCGGCGATCATGGCGGTAGCCGTTTTTTCTCCTATGGACGGGACTCCGGGGATATTGTCGGATGCATCTCCCATGAGTGCTTTTACATCGATATATTCCAGGGGAGTGACCTGATACTGTTTTTTTACATCATCCGGATAATAATTGAATATTTCCGTCTGCCCGCGGGACGTTTTCGGGATCCGGATCCTGATATGCTCATCCGAAAGCTGCAGGAGATCTCTGTCTCCGGAAATTACGGAAACATCCTCTCCCGCCTTCTGGTATTTTTTGGCAATTGTTCCGATAATATCATCCGCTTCATATCCTTCCATGGACAGAATGGGGACATTCATGGAAGCAAGAACTTCCTGGATCAGCGGGACCTGCTCATGCAATTCTTCCGGCATGGGTTTTCTTGTACCTTTGTATTCCGGATATTTTTGATGACGAAATGTAGGAGCAGGAAGATCAAATGCCACTGCCAGATAATCTGCTTTTTCTTCATCCAGAATTTTAAACATGATATTTAAAAAGCCATAGACCGCATTGGTATGAAGGCCCGCTGAATTTGTAAGATCCGGGACTCCGTAAAACGCTCTGTTTAAAATACTGTGTCCGTCAATTAAAATCAGTTTTCCCATATGCGTGACTGCTCCTCTCTGCAATAAGGAAGGCCGGTCCCAAAAGAAACCGGCCCCTTCCGTTTAATAAAACAACACCCTGAGTTCCAGACAGAACGTTACAAAAAGACTTAGCAGGATCATGGTGTTTAAAGAATACCGGACAATCCGTACAAGACGGATCCTCCTCAGCCTTCGATAAGAATCCCGGATTGCCCTGTCAAGAGCACCTTTAATATCAAAATTACTGGATCCTGAATCCAAAAGGCGTATTCCCGCTACAATGATATAATTTGTTTCCAATTCATTTTTACACTTCTCACAGTGCCGGATATGATTCAGAAACTCCTCCGTGTCTCCATCGGAAAGTTCATTCTGAATATACGGTGTGATCATGCGTATAGCCTTTTTACAGTCCATTTCCACCTCTTTGTCCCCAGTAACCTTTTCCTTGGAATCATCATACTGTGGAATGAAATGAATAGCTATTCCTTTTCCGTATCCGATATATAATACCGGTTTTTCCCCTCTTTCTTTGCCATATACATCAAAGAATCACAGGTACTGATGATCTCATCAATCTCGTTCCGAAGCCGGATGCACGGAAGGATTCCGATGGAAAGAGATACCACTTCAAGAATTCCCTCCGGATATCCCTCCAGATTTCTGACTCCTTTTATCAAAAGATCCGCGAACCTTACAACATCCTCTCTGCTGTATTGATTGCCGATAATAACAAAAAACTCATCACCGCCAAGACGCGTTACAAAAATATCCTTCATCGTCTTCCTGAATAATCCCGCAAGATCCTTTAAAAAACGATCTCCCATGGCATGTCCGAAAATATCATTCACGCTCTTAAAGTTATCTACATCAATAAACATGAAGGAAGCAGAAAGGCTCTTGTCAAGCGTCTCAAAATACTCATACATACCGGCACGGTTGGGAAGATTCGTAAGAGAATCGTGTGCCGCCATCTTTTTGATCTGCTGGCTGTGCAAACGTTCCGTTGTAACATTTTGAAATACATACGCATATCCGCTCTGATTTCCCCAGTAATCCTTCAGCCGGAAATTCTCCATGTGCCAGATCATCTTTCCCTGCCTGGGAGAGATCACAGTATAGTCACCGGGTTCAAAGGTATCTGTCTTATGAAAAAATCCTGTATTTACCTCATCTGCCATTCTTCCGATGATCTGCTGCTCTTTCATATCCATTATACTAAGATATGCTTCATTTACCTGTGTTATCATCCCGGAATTATCGGCTATCACAATGGACAAATCCAGAGAATTCAGGAAACAGACAAACTTTGTCTGCTGGTTCTTTAACGCTGTTACATCCTTTGCCAGGCCAACGGATCCGACAATCCTGTTCTGCCCGTCCCTCCAGGCTGCCTTCATCACCTGCAGATGATGGAGACGGCCGTCCGCACCGGGCATGGATTCCTCCGAATAAATTGTTTTCCCCGTTGTGCGCACATAACTGTCGCTTTCACTGCATCCTTTGTCTTCCGGAGAAAGTCCATAGACTTCCCTTTCATGTTTCCCTTCGATCTCTTCCCGTGTTTTTCCGGAAAGTTCCAGAAGGATGTGGTTGATATCCATATGACAGTCCTGCAAGTCTTTTGTCCAGAGCATATCGCTGCTGATATCAAAATACGTATCCATCAAACGGGTACGCAGATCCAGATAGCGTTTCGTTTCGGCAAGCTTCATCATATTTAAAAACGCGGCAGAAAATCTGTCTTTATCCAAAGGCTGTGAAAGGATGTCGATAAAACCGTTTTTCAGCAGTCCGATATCATACCGGGGCGGTATCAGGATAACGGCAGAATCCTCCGTCATTGTACCGACATTGAAACTCTCTCCGCAGAAGATAATACTGTATCCCCGCATTTCATCCGTCAAAGCGGGAGATGAAATCCAGATAATATCGGAAAGAGAAGAAAATTGTTCCGCACTGGCTTTGATCTGTGAAGTCAAAGTTTCGGAGCAGTTGACAAGATATACTTTTCGGGAAACGGGTATCAGCATTTTTAGTCCTCTCTCATGTATTTTAAATAAAACACACCGCTTGCTTAAGCTGCATCTGAAAAAACGGTACTGAAGAACAAAGGTCTGTCCTGATCATTTCCTGCATCCTCCTGAGCTCTTCGTCCGGCGGAACTTAATGCGGCATGCCTGTTCTGACGTTTCCTTTGTTTTCCTGTCTATGACATACCCACACGAGTATGGCGAATAAAACACCGCCGGCTATATTTCCAAGTGTAACCGGAAGCAAATTAGAAGCAAAAAAGTTTCCCCAGGTAAGCTTTGTTATATCCAGCCCCGCATCGGAAACAAGTTTTGCATACGCAGGAATATTTTTCGCAAAAAGACCGGCCGGGATATAATACATATTGGCAACACAGTGCTCAAAACCGCAGATAACAAAAAAGGCAATCGGAATATACGCACCTGCGACTCTTCCGATTAACTCCTTCGCACTGAGCGAGAGCATGACCGCAGCACACACCAGAATGTTGCAGAAAATCCCCGAAACAAACGCATTCAGGAAGGGAAGTGCACACTTTATGCCTGCAACTTTAATGGTGTAGACAGCAAGCGCACCCGCCGAACAATTGTACTGGCCGAAATACGCACAGCCTGCGGCCGCCATAACGGAGCCCGCAAAATTCCCCAGGTATACAATGATAAGATTTCGAAGCATTCTTAAAAGTGTTGTCCGCTTTTCGAGAACTGAAATCGTTATGAGGCAATTTCCCGTAAAAAGCTCCGCACCCGTCAGGATGACCATGATCAGACCGAAGGGAAACAGCAAACCGCTTATGATCCTCATTGCCGAAGTGTTTGTAAAGCCAAAAGTGGCGGTATTCGATACCACACCTCCGAGTGCAATGAAAAAACCCGCGAGGATACCTAACAGAAAGAGTTTCATAACGGACAGGGCGGTTTTCTTTTCACCCGCAGCCGCAAAATTTTCAACAAATTCAGACGGTGTAAATAAATTCATCTCCTTATCCTTTCCGCTGCTTCCATCACATGATGTGGCCGCCAAAACTAACAACAGAAAGTGTTGAAAATAACTGCAATGTCCCGTTTTTTTTGCAGAACATCATTTAAAAAAAAATAAATTTTACTGCCGGTGGCGGGACTTGAACCCGCACGACGTTGCCGCCAACAGATTTTGAGTCTGCCTCGTCTGCCATTCCGACACACCGGCTTAAAAATATTTTGAAACTTGAACCAGAAAAATGATACCATAATTATTTTTAAAGTACAACCACATTCCTTTTATCCGGAATACACTTTTGAACCCGCAATCCTATCAAACATTCGGATTTCATGGAGCCTCCGCCCCACTTCTTCCTCATTTTTGGTGCGTCCCAAGTCCTTATTTCCACCTGCAGGCAAACTTGCGTGGAAACGGACTTTTGACACCGAATATCATAAAATGTTTATAATCTGTTAACAAATAATATGTTTCAGTACGATATACTGAATAAAACACATTTTAATCCGTACCGTTCCATCATTCAGAGCAGGGAGGATTTTATGTCACATGACCATATGAATAAAGGCAGACTTCTTTTTTTTGCGGCCGGCTTGCTGACAGCCGGACTTCTTTCTTTGTCGGCATGCGGAAAATCGAAGGAGGAAAAAGATCTTTCCGGCACGCATACAAATGTCTCTCCTGAGACCATGGCCGAATCCTCTGCTCCTGTTTCCTCTACGGCAGAAACCGTCGGTCCGTCTTCTTCTGTTCCCGCGGAAACGTCCCCTGCATCCGGCGGCAGCAAAAAAACATCTCTGAATACTTCTGTGGAAACTTTCGTTAATAAGAATATCAAAATATCCTACCCTATCATCTCCGGCATGACGGATGATTCCAGACAGAAAAAAGCAAATGATCTTCTGAAAAAAAATGCTCTTTCAATCCTTGAAAATTATCCGGACTCCAAGGAACCGATCGATCAGGGAAAAGATACTCTTGAAATTACCTGTAAGGTCCTTGCAGCAGATACAAACAGAATTACCGTAATCTATTCAGGTTATTACAACATGGAAAATGCCGCGCATCCGAACAATATCTTTTATTCGAATACGATCGATCTGAAATCGATCACAAATCTCGGTCTGAAAGATTTTACGGATGCCTATACCATGGCCGGTTATGTTCTGTCGGATGATGTAATCCTCTCCGGTGCAGACAGTGACATTGCAAAAGGCTTTATGGCAAAGCGGAAAGATACGACCCTTGATCAGTACACTACCTGTTTCAAGAACTCTGACTTTCCGTTAAAAACCGGGCTGGACGGAAAAACAACCAGCTGGCCTGATACTTTCAGCTATGAACAGGACGGGAATGTATACTTCACCATCCCGGTTTCCCATGCACTCGGCGATTATGTAATCGTGGAATATGACCCGACAACAAAATAAAAGATGAAATCTGTCCGCTTTTATTGTAATTTTCTTCCCTGTTTGATAAAATAGACGGGAAAAAAATGAAAAAAAACGGAAAGAGAAGGTAAACGAAATGTCTGAAGTCTTTATCAATCAGCATCCGCTGGTTCAGCATAAAATTTCACGTCTCCGGGATAAGGACACCGGAACCAATGAATTTCGGGCTCTGGTCGAAGAAATCGGCATGCTGATGGGTTACGAAGCATTAAAAGATCTTCCGATCAAAGAGATTGAAGTTGAAACCCCCATTGAAAAATGCAAAACTCCGGTTATTGCCGGAAGAAAATTGGCTGTGGTTCCGATTTTACGTGCAGGCATCGGCATGGTTGACGGTCTTTTGGATCTGGTTCCGACCGCCAAGGTAGGCCATATCGGTCTGTACCGGGATCCCAAAACTCACGAACCGATTGAATATTACTGCAAGCTTCCGAGTCCTATTGAAGAACGCATTATTGTAGTCACGGATCCCATGCTCGCAACAGGCGGCTCAGCCTGCGATGCCATAAAACTGATCAAGGAGCATGGCGGTAAAAAAATCAAATTCATGTGCATCATTGCCGCGCCGGAGGGTCTTGAACGGTTGAAAAAGGAACACCCCGATGTACAGATTTACATCGGTCATCTGGACCGCGGGCTTAATGCGGATGCCTATATCATGCCGGGACTCGGTGATGCAGGCGACAGGATATTCGGGACAAAATAAATAAAGCTTCCGTAGTGTAAAGTGCCGCCCGATACCGGGCGGCACTTTTTTTATTTAACCACTTCCATATTCGGGTATATTTTATCGATCACGCTGTCCGGGAAGTGCTCATCCATATACTCCGCAATCGGATTCCCCGCCGGCTGGTTATTCCGACGTTCCATGGCGCGTCCGAGGGCCCCGCAGGAAACCACGATATCCGCAGCCATTAAAACAGCAAAAATCCAGGTAAGGGTTCTCCCCACCTTTACCGGTATTTTCTCAATCCACGAGGACATGAACGGATAAATGATCTTGATCCAGATCACGGCAGCTATCCCCCAGAACAGGCAGAAAAGCAGGTTGATCCTTCCGCCCAGGTTAAAAGGGATCTCGGAATAGTCCCAGAATACGGTCCCGAAACAGATTTCCGTGACAACGGAGCAAAGATATTCGTATGCTCCTCCGAGAAAAGCTCCGTTGATAAAAATAAACCGGTCGCTTTTATCCAGATCCTTATGGAAAAGCATTGTAAAAATGAGACAGCCGAAACCCCAGACAAGAGAAAAGGGTCCGAACAGTACGGAACTTCTGCTCATCCATACTCCCGCCGTAATTTTGCAAAATAAAGTTTCCGTAACATCTCCCAGGAAAGCACTGATCAAAAACACCCATATCAGTTTATCCGGGTTATACCCCTGAGCAAAAACCGTTGCTGACGGATGCTGATAGCGTACCGATTTGCTGACAGCTGAATAAAGCACATCTGCTCCGATGCAGCTTGAAATTACAATTGCCGCAACCGATTGTGTGGCCGGCTTTATACAGCCGATCCAGCTCATCATAACAGGATGAAGGAACAGGATAATCAATGCCCCTGCAAGCCCATAGTAGAAAAAACCCGACAGTCCGACATAGGGCCATAAATGGAATTTCTCATTTCCGACCTTTTTTCCGTAGCTGTGTTCTATAATAAAGCCGGAAATTCCATGAGCTGCCGTGCCGTAAATTGCTGCCCCCAGAAAGAGGATGAAAAGATTATCCCTCATTCGTTCCAGAACAAGGATTGCAATCAGCATAGCCAAAGCATCCGTTAAAAGAATAGGAAGGTGAAGCATGCTCCTGGTGGTGTATTTTTTGTTTTTTACAGAAAAATATAACGTATCGGCAATCCATAACAATATACCGTAGATAAAAGCAAGCAGCACCATCTGATACCATGGATAATGATAAAATGCTGTATTCATTTTTCCCCCGTCCTTCCTGTAAAAAAAATGTGCGAAGAAAAGCTCTCCGCACATTTCCTTTCAAAATCAAACTGATTTATTTTTCACCGTACAGTGTAACCAGTTTTTTCAGATAAGCATAACGATCCATTGCATCCTTTTCATTCTCCTGATCCAGTTTTGCCGCTCTCTCCGGATCCTTCAGTGCAAGAGACAGGTAACGGACTTCACCCTTCAGGAAATCCTGATATCCGCCGGCCGGTTCCTTGGAATCCAGTGTGAACTTATTGCCTTCCGCAGCAGGATTAAACCGGAAGTTGTTCCAATACCCTGTCTGAACTGCAAGCGCCTCTTCGGTCATAACCTTGCTCATGCCCTTCTTGATGCCGTGGTTGATACACGGTGCATAGCAGAGGATAAGAGACGGACCCGGATATGCTTCCGCTTCACTGATTGCCTTCACAACCTGGTTTTTATCGGCTCCCATGGAACACTGGGCCACATATACATAGCCGTAGCTCATGGCGATTCCTGCAAGATCCTTCTTCTTGGTTTCCTTGCCGGCAACGGCAAACTGTGCTACCGCACCTACTTTGGTTGCCTTGGAAGACTGACCGCCCGTATTGGAATATACCTCGGTATCAAAGACCATCACATTGATATCACGGCCGCTGGCAAGAACATGATCAAGTCCTCCGAAACCGATATCGTAGGACCATCCGTCACCGCCGAATACCCACTGGCTCTTCTTGTTCAGGAAATCCTTATTTTTTAACAGATAAGAGGAATCGGCTCCCTTTTCCTGTTTCAGAGCGGCAACCAGTTCATCTGTTGCCTTTCCGTTTTCGGCTCCCTTTTCAAAGGTATCGATATAATTCTGGCAGGCAGCCTTTACGGCATCGGATTTTGTGGAAGCAAGGATATTCTCCACTCTCTTCTTTAATCCGTCACGAATGGCTCTGTTGGCCAGAACCATGCCGTATCCGAACTCGGCATTATCCTCAAAGAGGGAATTGTCCCATGCCGGTCCGTGTCCGTTCTGATCCACCGTATACGGGGTAGAAGGTGAACTGTTGCCCCAGATGGAAGAACATCCGGTTGCATTCGCGACATACATTCTGTCACCGAACAGCTGTGTTACCAGTTTTGCATAAGGGGTTTCTCCGCAGCCTGCACAGGCACCCGAGAACTCAAGCAGAGGCTGTTTAAACTGGGAACCTTTGATCGAGGTCTCTTTGAATTTATCGATCACATCCTGTTTGACCGGAAGTTTGACTGTGAAATCAAAATACTTCTGATTAACAGCATTCTTTTCAAAGTTGTCCATGCTGAGCGCCTTATTGCCCTGTTTGCCCGGACAGACATTTTCACAGCTTCCGCATCCGGTGCAGTCCATAACGGATATATTGATGGCAAATTTATAACCCGGCATCAGCATCATATCCAGACTCTTCTGTCCTTCCGGTGCCTTTTTCAGTTCATCCTCTGTCATGGCGACAGGACGGATTGCTGCATGCGGGCAAACATAGGAACAGAAACAGCATTGAATACAGTTATCAGAATTCCATACCGGAACATTGACTGCAATGCCTCTCTTCTCATAAGCAGCAGTACCGCTCGGTGTGGAACCATCCACATAAGGAACCAGTGCGGATACCGGAAGATTATTTCCTTCCTGTGCATTTACAGCAGACTGAATGGTATTCACAAACAGATCTGTATCTTTCCGGCCGCCTTTTGCATGGACGATATCCAGTCCCTCATCCTTGCACTTACTCCAGCCTGCCGGGATTTCCACTTTATGAGCGCCGTCTGCACCGGCATCAATTGCATCCCAGTTCTTCTTGACGACATCCTCTCCCTTACGGCCGTAGGTTTCTTTTGCAGCATCCTTCATCAGTCCGATTGCCTTGGCTTCCGGAATGATTCCGGTAAGCTTGAAGAATGCAGACTGAAGAATGGTATTGATCCTTGTCGGTCCCATTCCTGTTGCAATACCGATCTTAACACCGTCAATCGTATAGAGTTTGATCTTATGATCCGCGATGAATTTCTTCACCTGACCGGGCAGATGTTTTTCCAGATCCGCATCACTCCATGCACAGTTCAAAAGGAAAGTTCCGCCGTCTACAAGTTCCTGCACCATATTGTACTTACGGACATAGGCCGGATTATGGCAGGCAACGAAATTCGCCTTGTGGATCAGGTAGGTGGATTTGATCGGTTTATTTCCGAACCGCAGATGGCTCATGGTTACGCCGCCGGATTTTTTGGAATCATAGTCAAAATAAGCCTGCGCGTACATATCGGTATTATCGCCGATGATCTTGATGGAGTTTTTGTTTGCGCCGACTGTTCCGTCCGCTCCCAGTCCCCAGAACTTGCAGTTCGTGGTTCCCTCCGGAGTTGTAACGATCGGTGAGCCGGTCTTGATGGAAGTATTGGTCACATCATCAATGATGCTGACGGTGAACCGTTTTTTGGACTTGTTATTAAATACCGCAACCACATCGGCCGGTGTGAAATCTTTGGAGCCGAGGCCGTAACGTCCGGACATGATCGGGACCTGGTCGAACCTGGAACCCTTGAGTGCTGCCACAACATCCAGCCAGAGCGGTTCGCCTAAAGAACCGGGTTCTTTTGTTCTGTCAAGAACTTCAATTCTCTTCACGGTCTTCGGAAGCGCCTTGATCAAAGCTGCCGCATCGAACGGTCTGTAAAGCCGGACCTTGATCATACCGACTTTCTTATTCTTCTTTAACAGGTAATCCACGGTCTCTTCAATGGTATCATTTGCGGAACCCATGGCGATAATAACTGTTTCCGCATCTTTTGCGCCGTAGTAATTGAAAAGCCTGTAATCTGTTCCGATCTTCTCATTGACTTTGTCCATATATCCCTGAACAATTTCCGGAAGCGCATCATAATACGGATTGCATGCTTCGCGTGCCTGGAAGAAAATATCCGGGTTCTGGGCAGATCCCTTTTCGCAGGGATGATTCGGATTCAGTGCATTGGCACGGAAAGCATCTATGGCTTTCATATCCGACATATCCTTCAGATCCTTGTAGTCCCAAATCTGAATTTTCTGTATTTCATGAGAGGTACGGAATCCGTCAAAGAAATTGATAAACGGAATTTTTCCCTTAATGGATGCAAGATGTGCCACAGGAGTCAGGTCCATGACTTCCTGAACGGAACTTTCGCACATCATCGCACACCCTGTCTGCCGGCATGCATATACATCGGAATGATCTCCGAAAATACAAAGTGCATGTGTTGCAACGGTACGTGCAGAAACATCAAACACACCCGGAAGCTGTTCTCCGGCGATCTTGTAAAGATTGGGAATCATCAGAAGAAGTCCCTGAGATGCGGTAAAGGTAGTTGTCAAAGCCCCTGCCGTCAGAGAACCGTGAACCGCGCCCGCAGCGCCTCCTTCGGATTCCATTTCGGTAATCTGAACCGTTTGCCCAAAAATATTTTCACGTCCCTGTGTCGCCCATTCATCTGCATGTTCCGCCATGGGGGAAGAAGGCGTGATCGGATAGATTGCCGCAACATCGGTAAATGCATAACTCGCATGTGCCGCTGCTTCGTTTCCATCCATGGTTTTCCACTTTCTTGCCATTTCTTGATACCTCCCGTTATGAATTTGTTATTTCTTTTTGAGACTGACTTTTTATGTAAAAAAAAGCGCCTATACCCATTATAGCAATTGTGCTTTGAATTGCAAAGGGTAACGACGCCTTTCTGTGTATAATATGGAATACATCAGTGCAGAGAAGGTACTGTCTCAACTGTTTCCGCTTCAGAAGATGTTTCCGCAGTATCGGAAGATGCCGCCGCTGTTTTTTCCGCTTCGTTGGTTTTTGCGGGAGAAGCTGCTGTCGTAGAAGCCTTTACAACCCCGGGGCCGGAATCCACCGTTGATGCCGCCGCAGAACCATATCCGCTGCCGGAATGGTCTGTTGACAGTGCGTCTGTTCCGTCCGGCTGCTGCGGAACCATATCCGTGTTTTCTGTGATTGTCAGTTCCGCCGCTCCGGTTTCCTGCACTCCCGAGGTGTTTCTGGCAACCTTTTTGGAGTGTCCCTTATAGGTACTGGTATGATAAAGCACATCGGAAACAACGGTTCCCTTTTTCTTTGTTACAAGATTTGTGACCCACCTGCTTCCCATAGTCCCTTCATCCAGTAATTTTTCCTCACCGGGAACCATGGTCGGATCCTCTACGTATTCCGTACTGGCATTATCATATTCATTTGTCTGTACGGAATGCATGGTAACCGTAACGCCGTCTTCCAGAACCGGGATCCCGACAATGGAAACCGTGACGGACTTATCATGAAACGCTGCCCGGATGGCAATGGCAGATTCCGTTGTATTGATAAACTTCATGTCCGGTCCGGCAAAACCGTCATAGCTTACAGTCGCATCCTCTCCGGGTGTGACATACGTCGGTGCAAATGTATGCGCATGCCGCTCCGTTGTCTGAAGGCCGGATTCAATTACCGCATTATAAAGCGTGGAAGAAACCTGACACACGCCGCCGCCCGGTTCCTGAACCACTATTCCGTTCTGATATGCCCCCGCTGCCTTATACCCCTTCTCAACTGTACGGTTGCCGGTTGAATTATTGAATGAAAATTCTTCTCCTTTTTGAAGAATTTTTCCGTCAATGGCCGCACAGGCAAGTTCCAGATTGTTGTTTCTGTCTGCATTATCGGTTGCTTTCGTGGTGTAGGTACCTATTACCTTGTACTTTTTCTTGGCATCATCTTTGGAAAGTTCTGCTTTTTCAACTGTACTTTCCACCGCAATCTCTTTTTTATAATTTCTTGCATCCATGGCGGCTTTAATATCCGATGTCAGGGTGTCCTGATCGATTTTTATTCCGTCGGAAGAATCTGAATATGTGAAAGCGCCGGAATCTTTATCAAAGCCGGAAATAGACCCGTTCTTTGCAGAAGTATTCCACTTCTTTGCCATGGCGGAAACCTCGGCAGCTATTTCGGAATCCATATCCGCGGAATCAACCGTATAGCTGTCCTTCGGTACCGAATTGCCGTCGTAAATTGCAGAAAGGATCTTGTCGAGTTTTACCGTAAGAAGATCCGATATCGTATAAATATCCTTTTCCTCTTCCGAAGAGGATGCCGCACCGGGAAGAGCATCCAGAACGGCTGTCATCTTCCATGAATATTTTTCCAATACGGCCTTTTTTGCTTCCTCGCGGTTTTTTCCCGTAATGTCAATATCATTCACGGTAACAGGAAGCTTCAAATTGGTTTCCCCGGAAGGATTCACGGAAAAAGAAACATCCGCTGCCGCAGCATTCTGTCCGGTTGTTTTATTCCGAATCTGTTTTCTTACCAGAAAAATAACGGTAAACAAAATAAGTGCCACTACGATAACGGTGGCAATAATTCTGTTCCTTCTTTCGATATCTCTTTTCTTTTTTCTTCTGTAATAACCTTTTCCCGGGTATGGCTCTTTGTTTCGCGTATCCTCAGACATAATAAAACCTCTTTCTTTAACAAGTGAAGTATAGCATATATTTTTATAAAGATAAGCTTTTTATTCGGCTTTTTATTTGGATTTTTATCAGTCTTGTCAAACATGTTAAAATAGTATTACAGTTCTGTAATAAATCATTTTATCGGGGAGGTATTTTCCATGATCGATCTCCATGTTCATTCGACTGCATCGGACGGAACTCTTTCCCCCGCAGAAACAGTGAACCGCGCCGGCGAAAAAAAACTCAGTGCCATTGCTCTTACAGACCACGACACGGTCTCCGGTCTTGCGGAAGCAATGGATGCCGGAAAGAAAACCGGAGTGGAAGTAATCCCGGGAATTGAGATGTCCTGTCTTTACCGGGAAAAAGAAATTCATATCCTTGGTTATTTTATTGACATCCGGAACCGCTCTCCTGAAAAGGAACTTCATTATTATCAGAACAAGCGGGAAGAAAGAAATGATATCCTTCTCAATAATCTTGAAAAAGACGGGATTCATTTGACCCGGAAGGAACTTCAGGACAATCATCCGCAGACAATGATTACCAGAGCACACTTTGCACGTTGTCTTGTCCGAAAGGGGTATGCAGGAAATATCCCCGATGCCTTCAAAAAATATCTTGTCTGCGGCGGAAAATATTGTCCGGAAAGAAAGGATATCTCTGCAGCACGGGTCATGGAAATGTTTCGGGAATATCAAATATGGCCGTCCCTTGCGCATCCCTTCCAGTATCATTTTTCCGCAGCCGGACTTGAGGAGCTTCTTTCCTTTCTCACTGCTTCGGGGCTCCGGGGTCTGGAGGTATGGCATTCCACTCATCACCCGTCGGATACCTCCCGGCTGCTTACTCTTGCGGATTCCCATCAACTGATCCCGACAGGCGGAAGTGATTTTCACGGTTCCAATAAACCGGATATCGATATCGGAACCGGATTCGGCCGGATGAATATTCCGGATACCGTCCTTGAAAATATCAAAAATGATTACCGGCGGTTCATTGCTAACGATACGGATTTCTGATATAATCATTTTGGCAAAGCAACATGTTATTATATTTTATGGAGGAAAAAAACATGAAAATTCAGAACATTTCGGATGTCGATTCTTTTTTCAAGGTGATTGACCAGTGCAAAGGCATAGTTGAGCTTGTATCTCCGGAAGGGGACCGTATCAATTTAAAGAGCAAACTTTCCCAGTATATGTCCATGGCTACCATCTTTTCCAACGGATATATCAAGGAGCTTGATCTTGTTGCGCATGAGCCTGAAGATGTGGAAAGGCTGATCAATTATATGTATCAGGGTGCTTCCGATTCCGGGAAAAAATAATTTACTGCAATATCAATCGTATAAAAAAAACGCGGCAGAATCCGCGTTTTTTTTATGCTGTCAGATATTCCGGCATTGTCAGTCGATCAGTTTCATGGCTTCCGCATATGCCCTTTCAATATCCGGAAAAGACTTTCCGGCCTCTTCAATTTTCCCTTCCCGGATCAGGCGGACCGTTTGCGCACAGGCATTTGCCAGCGGATCAAGTCCCAGATTCGCCGCAACCCCCTTCACGGTATGCGTTGCAATAAGTGCCGCATCAAAATCACCCTTCTCAAGAGCCGGCCCGATCAGAGAAAAATTCGGATCTTCCGGAAACTGCTTCAGGAAACTGATATACATATCCGTATTTCCCATGAACCGGTTAAATGTTTTTTCGGTATCCACACCATAGTCTTTCAGCTTTTTTAAAAAATTGTCCGTCATAGAAGCCTTCCCCTTTCCCAGACATTTCCTGTCCCGTCATCTGGCCACAATATTCACGATCTTGCCGGGAACATAAATTTCCTTTATCACATTTCCTGTCGTTTTTCCGTTATCGGAAAGCATTTTCCGCGCTGCGGACAAAACCTCTTCCTTCCCTGCATCTGCAGCTACATTTACGGTACCTCTTACCTTCCCGTTTACCTGTACTGCGATCTCTATGGTATCCTCCCGGATTGCCGCCTCATCTGCAACCGGCCACTCTGCATGGAACACACTATAGCTTCCGCCAAGCTGTTCCCAGATTTCCTCTCCCATATGCGGTGCAAACGGAGAAAGAAGAACCGTAAATGTCTTTAACGTCTCCTGATCTATTCCGCCGGTTTTCTTTGCGATCTCGATCAGCTTATTGTTATATTCCATGAAGCCGGCGACCACGGTATTTAATGAAAAAGAATTAAACCGATGTTCAATGTCGGAAACCATTTTGTGTCTGGTTCTTACCATTTCCGGGGTAGCCTCAATATTCTTATCCCGGCTGTCCTGAACCAGATTCCAGAAACGATTCAGAAAACGGGACACTCCTTCTATTCCCCTGTCGTCCCATTCCGCATCCAGTTCCGGCGGTCCGATAAAAAGTTCATACATCCGAAGAGAATCACAGCCGTAATCCCGCACCAGTTCATCCGGGTTTACCACATTTCCCTTGGACTTGCTCATTTTGATCCCGTTCTTTCCGGTGATCATTCCCTGGTTAAACAGTTTGGTAAACGGTTCATCAAAATCAATCGCATGGATATCATAGAGAAACTTTGTCCAGAAACGTGAATACAAAAGATGAAGAACCGCATGCTCCACGCCGCCTATATACATATCCACCGGAAGAAAATGATCTGCCTTCTCCTTGGAAACAAGTTCCTTATCATTGTTGACATCAATATACCGAAGAAAATACCAGGAGCTTCCCGCCCACTGCGGCATGGTATTCGTTTCACGCTTGGCCGGACCTTTGCACCTGGGACATTGACAGTTCACCCAGGAATCGATCGCCGCAAGCGGGGATTCCCCCGTGCCGGTCGGCTGATAACTTTTCACATCCGGCAGAAGAAGCGGAAGCTCTTCCTCCGGGACCGGAACATTTCCGCATTTCGGACAGTGTATGATCGGGATCGGTTCTCCCCAGTAACGCTGTCTGGAAAATACCCAGTCCCGGATTTTATAATTTACGGTTTTCTTTCCGTATCCTCTTTCCTCAATGATCTCCGGTGCTTTTTGCTTTAAGACGGAACTTTCCATTCCGTTCCATTCTCCGGAATTGATCATAATTCCGGAAGCCTCCGTATAGGCCTCCTTCATATCCGTGATTTCACGGCCGTCCTTTGAAATGACCTGAATGACAGGGAGATCAAATTTCCTGGCAAAAGCAAAATCACGTTCATCATGTGCGGGAACACACATAATGGCTCCGGTCCCATAGTCTGCAAGAACATAGTCCGAAAGCCAGATCGGGATTTTTGCCCCGTTCAGGGGATTTACGGCATAACTCCCCGTAAATACGCCTGTCTTTTCCTTGTCCTGCATCCGGTCCACATTGCTTCTCATGGAAGAATCAAAAATATATTTTTCGACCTCATCCTTACGTTCCGGTACGGCAAGGGATTTGGACAGCGCATGTTCCGGTGCAAGTACCATAAATGTAGCCCCGAACAGCGTATCCGGACGTGTGGTATATACCGTGATCAGATCTTCCCTGCCGTCGACCCTGAAATTGACTTCCGCCCCGTAGGATTTTCCGATCCAGTCCGTCTGCATCTTTTTGACCTTCTCCGGCCAGTCAAGTTTATCAAGATCGGTAAGCAGACGATCCGCGTAGTCCGTTATTTTCAGCATCCATTGCCGCAGATTTTTCTTCGTTACGGGAGAACCGCAGCGCTCACAGCAGCCGTTCACCACTTCTTCGTTTGCAAGACCTGTCTTGCAGGAAGGACACCAGTTGATGGGAAATTCCTTTTCGTAGGCAAGACCGTGTTTAAAAAGCTGAACAAAGATCCACTGCGTCCATTTGTAGAATTCCGGATCTGTTGTGGACAGTTCCATATCCCAGTCATAGACCGCTGAGATTTCCTTGATCTGACGCCTGATATTGGCGATGTTATCCTCTACGGCTTTCCGCGGATGGATTCCCATCTTGATGGCATAATTTTCAGCCGGCAGGCCGAAAGCATCCCATCCCATCGGATGGATCACATAATGACCTTTCAGAATCTGATAACGGCTCCAGACATCCGAAATCACATACCCTCTCCAGTGGCCCACATGGAGACCGGAACCGGACGGATACGGAAACATATCCAGGCAGTAGTATTTCTGTTTCTTCCCGTCGTTCACATTGATGGGATCCTCATCCCATTTTTTCTTCCATTTTTTTTCAATGGCGCTATGATTATATTGTATTTTTTCCGCAGCTGACATTTTGAAACTCCTCCAGGAAAATCCTTTTTGATAACAATGTATCAGTATACCAATAAAATGGGGCAGGTGCAAGCAAAGCCCCGGCCCCAAAAAGGATTTTTCTTATTTTTCTTATTCTTCTGTTTTATTGACCAGCAGCGCCCTCGCCTCGACCTCTTTTTTCTGAATATCTCCCGGACACTGCTCATAGCGGGAAACTTCATAGGAGAAAACACCAAGGCCTCCCGTCATGGAACGCAGCGTTGTGTTGTAGCCGTAAAGTTCCGACATCGGAACATCTGCCTCAACGACCTGCCTGCCGTTATGATCGCTTTCCATTCCCAGCACGCGGCCTCTTCTTCGGTTCAGATCTCCCATGACATCCCCGGTGCAGCTGTCCGGAACCATGATCTTAACATTGGCAATGGGTTCCAGAAGAACCGGATTTGCATCCATGAAGCCCTTCTTGAAGGCTATGCTGGCTGCCATCTTGAAAGCCATTTCGGAAGAATCTACCGGATGATAGGAACCGTCCAGAAGGATGGCCTTAAGCCCGACAACAGGATATGCAGCAAGCGGACCTTTCTGGCAGCATTCCGCGATTCCCTTTTCGACTGCCGGGAAATAGTTTTTCGGAATGGCTCCTCCGAATACCTGCTCCTCAAAAACATACGGTTTGCTCAGATCACCCGACGGTTCAAAACTCATCTTGACATCTCCGAACTGTCCGTGTCCGCCGGTCTGCTTCTTGTAACGTCCCGGAGCTTCTACCTTCTTACGAACCGTCTCACGGAAAGCAAATTTCGGTTTGTCCAGATCGATCTCCACTTTATATCTGTTCGCGAGTTTGCTGACCGCAACATCCAGCTGCTGATCGCCTATTCCGTAAAGAAGCGACTGATGATTATCCTTATCTACCGTTGCCTTCAGGGTAAGATCCTCATCCATAAGTTTTGCAAGTCCGGAAGAGATCTTATCTTCATCTCCCTTATTTTTGGCTGAATATGATTTATATGTATAGGGCTTGGAAATTTTCGGTTTGTGGTAAAGGATGGGAGCATTCTGAAGGGCAATGGTATCCCCTGTCTGGGTCACGGAAAGCTTGGCCATGGCACCGATATCTCCCGCAACAAGCTCGGGAACCTCTATGGACTTATTGCCGCGGAGCAGATAGATCTTTCCGGATTTTTCCTCGGTTTCCCGTCCGACATTATAAATTGTCGTATCCGGCTTCAAAGTTCCCGTACAGATCTTTACCAGAGAATACTTTCCGATAAACGGATCCACAATGGTCTTCCATACTTTTGCCGAAAGGTTCACATCCTTGTTATAATTTGCCACAAAGCGCTCGCCGTTGGAAACATCGACTCCCTCTTCCTGCTTATGTTCCGGTGACGGAAAATATTTGTCAATTGCCTTAAGAAGCGCATTTGCGCCTTCCGCCTGAATTCCGGACCCCATCATAACGGGAACGATTTCCGCCTCGATCACATGAGATCTCAATGCCGTGGAAATTTCATCATAGGTAAATTCTTCTCCGGAGAAATACCTTTCCATGAATTCCTCATTTGTTTCCGCAACGGATTCCATCAGGGATTCTCTGGCTATCTTCAGATTCTTTTCTACGTAATCGGGAATATCGCATTTTTCATAATCTGCACCGTCATTTATGTATTTCCGGCCTTCCATTTTTACAACATTCACAAAGCCGACAAATTTCTCATTTTCACGAATGGGCAGATGGAAAGGCGCAATCTTTTTTCCGAAGCGTGTTTCCAGCTTCAGAATGAGATCGCGGTAACTTGCCTTATCATCATCCATGTTTGTCACGAAGATGATGCGGGGAAGCCGGTATTCTTCGCAGAGATCCCAGGCTCTTTCCGTTCCGGGTTCTATGCCTGCCTTACAGTTGATCACGATAACAGCAGCATCTGCGACGCTGACCGCCTCTTCCACTTCTCCGACAAAATCGAAGTAACCGGGTGTATCCAGAAGATTCACTTTGATCGAACCGCTTTCTCCCCCATCATACTCGATCGGGATGACCGACGTGCTGATGGAAAATCCGCGTTTCTGTTCCTCTTTATCATAATCGCTAATTGTACTGCCCGCATCTATGGTACCCATTTTGGGGACAGCTCCTGTCACGAACGCCATTGCCTCCGCGATCGTCGTCTTCCCGGCACCGCCGTGTCCCAAAAGTACAACATTGCGGATCTGTTCGGTAGCGTAAGATTTCATAAGTGAAATTCCTCCTGTCAATTTTTTTGCGTTGTACTTATTTTACTAAAAAAACGCATGAAATACAACAGATCATTTGGTTTATGCACCATACTTTTTGTCAAAATTCAATAACGGCTTTTTTTGCAGGATAGCCATATCACGGCAATTCGCCAATGATTCTCCCCGGATCAAGTCATAAACTGCAATTACTTAAATACGTTAAAGTTCAGATGTTTAACGTATTAAAGCGTTGACAATATTCTCTTCCGGCTTTAAAATACATTTCAAATACGAAAGGAAAAAGAAAAAATGATCATCATAATGAGGCCGGGTGCAACAGAGGCCGAGATCAAAATCGTAACAGAGACAATTGAAAGATCCGGCTGCCAGGTTCATCTTTCTCACGGCGATGAAGTCACGATCGTGGGTGTAGTCGGCGATAAAACAAAACTGTTCGGTTCCAATATTGAAATGAGTCCCGGGGTAGACCATATCGTCCAGGTCACGGAAAGCTATAAACTTGTCAACAAAAAATTCCATCCCCAGCCCACCACCGTACGGGTCGGAAAAGCCGTCATCGGCCCGGATACGCTTACCGTTATGGCCGGTCCCTGTGCGATCGAAAGTGAAGAACAGCTGATGTCAACGGCAAAAGAAGTAAAAAAAGCCGGTGCGTCCTTTGTCCGGGGCGGCGCATATAAGCCCAGAACTTCTCCCTACTCTTTCCAGGGTCTTGCGGAAGAAGGACTTAAATACATGAAGGAAGTGCATGACGAAACCGGCATGTCCGTGATTTGCGAGGTAACAAGCACGCGCGCGATCGAACTTGCCGTAAAGTATGTCGACATGCTGCAGATCGGCGCACGGAACATGCAGAATTTTGAGCTTCTGAAGGAGGCCGGACGTTCGCAAATGCCGGTTCTTTTAAAACGCGGTCTCGCAGCAACCATAGATGAATGGCTGAATGCCGCGGAATATATCATTTCCGAGGGAAATCCGAATATCGTCCTCTGCGAACGGGGGATCCGTACGTTCGAGCTTTCCACCCGAAATACCCTTGACCTTTCCGCGGTATGTGTTCTGCGGAAAAAAACACATCTGCCGGTTATTGTGGATCCGTCCCATGCAACCGGCGTTCATGATTTTGTAGAGCCTCTCTCGCGGGCAGCCGTTGCTGTCGGAGCAGACGGTCTGATGGTTGAAGTCCATCCGGACCCCAAGCATGCCCTTTCAGACGGCCCTCAGTCTCTCACATTTGATGAATTTGATCTTTTGATGAAGAACATCCGTCCTTATGCGGATCTGATGCACAGGCAGCTCTGACCCGCAAATCTGCCCGGAAAGGGAAACACTTATGTCTCACCACTACGGTTTTATAGGTCTGGGGTTAATCGGCGGTTCCATTGCAAAAGCACTGCGAAAAGCAGAACCGGACTGCATCATCACCTCCTACATGAGAAACAGGAACAAACTTGAAAATGCAAAATCGGATGGGACAATCACTCTGATTTCCGATGGAGAAGGCAGTTCTTTTGCGGACTGTGATGTGATTTTCCTGTGCACCCCCACAGAATGCAATGAAAGTTATCTTTCTGTAATCCGGGATTTCCTGAAGCCCGGTGCAGTCGTTACCGATGTCGGAAGCACCAAAACCGCCATCCATGAAGCCGTCATAAAACTGAAGATGGAAGATGTCTTTATCGGAGGACATCCGATGGCCGGTTCCGAAAAGACCGGGTATGAAAATTCAGATGTCATGCTTCTGGAAAATGCTTACTATATGCTTACCCCGTCCGCTGGAATCAGCGAAGAAAAAATGAACAGGATGAGGGAACTTGTCCTCTCCCTGAAAGCCATTCCGTTCATAATCGATTATAAAAGGCACGATGAGGTCGTTGCCACCATCAGCCACCTTCCGCATCTTATTGCGGCTTCTCTGGTCAATCTGGTAAAGAATACCGACAGCAGGGACGGCATTATGAAACAGGTCGCCGCAGGCGGATTCAAGGACATCACCCGGATTGCAAGCGCTTCGCCCGTCATGTGGGAACAGATCTGTTCCACGAACAGCAGCGCCATTCTTTCCGTGCTGGACAAGTATATTGCCTCTCTTTCCGAAATCCGTGAAAAGCTTCATGAGAACGATGTCTCCTATATCCATGATCTTTTCAGGAGTTCGGGTAATTACAGGAATTCTCTTTCGGATGAAAACTCCGGACTGCTTACCGCACAGTATTCCTTTTCTGTACATATTTCCGACCGCCCCGGTTCCATTTCCATTCTCTCCGCCATTCTTGCTGCGGGCGGCGTCAATATCAAGAATATCGGCATCAATCACAGCCGTGAGGAAAGCGAGGGCGCGCTCCGCATCACTTTCTACGATTCGGAAAGCTGCGATCTTGCGGAAAAACAGCTGCGGGAATACAACTATAAAATCACGAGGTAATGACCATGTTTCCATACCAGGCTCCTCTTCACGGGATTCTCTCCGTTCCCGGAGATAAATCCATATCGCACAGGAGTATTATGATCGGGTCTCTTGCCGGGGGAACCACGCACATATCCGGTTTTCTCTCCGGAGAAGACTGTCTTTCCACCATTTCCTGTTTCCGCAGGATGGGCATTGAAATCGAACAGAACGGATCCCGGGTCCTGGTCAGGGGAAAAGGCCTTCACGGCCTTCATCCCCCGAAAGAAGAACTGAACTGCGGAAACAGCGGAACCACCATGCGGCTGATCAGCGGAATTCTCTCCGCTCAGGATTTTTCCTGCATACTGACCGGGGATGATTCTCTGAAAAAAAGACCTATGGACCGGATCATTCTTCCGCTTTCGGAAATGGGTGCGGATATTTCCGGAAATGCCGGAAACGGATTCGCCCCTCTCCGGATAAACGGAAAACCCCTGCACGGAATCCGTTTTCACAGTCCCGTACCAAGTGCGCAGGTCAAGTCCTGCGTTCTTCTTGCCGGCCTTTATGCGGATTCCGAAACGACTGTCATCGAAAAGACTCTTTCCCGCGACCATACGGAACGGATGCTTTCCGCATTCGGCGCGGATGTCTCCGTTCGTGCGGAAAAAGAATGCGGCGGAACAAAAGAGGAAAACCGCAGCATAATTACCATAAACCCTGCCGGAGAACTGATTTCTGCCGACATCGCCGTTCCCGGAGACATATCTTCCGCTGCGTATTTCATTGCCGCCTCCCTCATGGTACCCGGCTCGGATATCCTTCTGAAAAACGTCGGCATCAATCCGACCAGAAACGGGATCCTGGAGATTGCCGGACAAATGGGTGCGCAGATCGAAGTAACAGACTTTTCTTCCGGAAATAAAACAGAACCTTCTGCAGACCTTCGGATCCGCTATGCTCCTCTGCACGGGATCGAGATCGGCGGAAGCATGATCCCCCGTCTCATCGATGAAATCCCCATGATTGCCGCCATGGCCTGTACGGCAGAAGGAACTACCGTTATCCGGGACGCCTCCGAACTGAAAGTAAAAGAAAGCAACCGCATCAAGGTCATGGTGGAAAATTTAAAACAACTCGGTGCTTCCGCCGCCGAAACCGAAGACGGCATGATCATTGAAGGAAAAAATCCTCTTCACGGCGGATCCGTGGATTCTCACCGGGATCACAGGATCGCCATGACCTTTTCCGTACTGGATCTTGTCACGGACGGGAAAGTTGAAATAAATGATACGAATTGTATTGATATTTCCTATCCGGGTTTTTACAGGGATCTGAATTCTCTTTTCTGAGATCCTTTCTTACTTTCCGGTTGCCTTATTCCGGATTTGCGGTATAATCTTAAATATCGGTTTGAAAAAACCGAGGGTTCAGGGATCATAGCTCAGCTGGGATGAGCGTTCGCCTCACACGCGAAAGGTCATGGGTTCGAGCCCCGTTGGTCCCATGAAATTGAAAAACAGCCGTATGACTCCCGGTCATACAGCTGTTTTTGATTTTTCATTTCTACAGGGATGCAGGCAGATTGTGAAATTTTTTTGAAATCCGGGTAAATCAAATTGACAGAATATTTCCCCTGAATTATAACAGATTCAACGGCTGTTGTTCCAAACAGGACCGCATATAAAAAAGAAAGGAACCATGATGAAAGAAGTTAAAAGTCCGAAAAAGCCTCTGATCTTCTATTATATGATCATGCTCCTTGTCATCCTGCTTTTCAATGCCATTGTTGTGCCTTATATTACCCAGGCATCAATTAAGGAAGTGGATTACGGCACCTTCATGCAGGATGCCAATAATAAGGCTATCGATAAGGTCAAGATCGAAGACAATCAGATTCTTTATACCGATAAGGGATCCGGTCAGGTTTACAAAACCGGTGTTATGAATGATCCCGGCCTGACACAGCGGCTGTATGATTCCGGCGCTGTTTTTCAAACGGACATCAAACAGCAGAGTTCGCCCATTCTGAGTTTCATCCTGAGCTGGATCATCCCCATTCTGATCTTCGTTGCTCTGGGTCAGTGGATGCAGAAAAAAATGATGGGTAAATCAGGCGGCACAAATTCCATGATGTTCGGTATGGGAAAGAGCAATGCCAAAATCTACGTCCAGTCCACGGAGGGAATTCATTTTACGGATGTGGCCGGAGAAGACGAAGCGAAGGAAAGTCTTCAGGAAATTGTGGAATACCTGCATAACCCCAAAAAATATACGGAAATTGGTGCCTCCATGCCAAAGGGTATCCTGCTCGTAGGTCCTCCCGGCACAGGTAAAACCATGCTGGCCAAAGCAGTGGCCGGAGAAAGCAGCGTTCCGTTTTTCTCCATATCCGGTTCCGAATTCGTGGAGATGTTTGTCGGTATGGGCGCCTCCAAAGTCCGCGATCTTTTTACGCAGGCCAAGGAAAAAGCTCCCTGTATTGTTTTTATCGATGAGATCGATGCCATCGGCGGCAAACGGAATTCCGGCAATCTGGGCGGAAATGACGAACGGGAACAGACTTTGAATCAGCTTTTAACCGAAATGGACGGCTTTGAAAACAACAACGGCGTTATCATCCTGGCGGCAACAAACCGCCCGGAGTCCCTGGATCCCGCTCTTCTTCGTCCCGGCCGTTTTGACCGTCGTATCCCGGTTGAGCTTCCGGATCTGAAGGGACGGGAAGACATCCTTAAGGTCCATGCCAAAAAAATCCGTCTTACGGACAATGTGAACTTCCATACGGTTGCACGTATGGCATCCGGCGCCAGCGGTGCGGAGCTTGCCAATATCATCAATGAAGCGGCTCTCCGTGCGGTGCGTGCAGGCAGACATGCAGCAAATGAACAGGATCTGGAGGAAAGTGTGGAAACCGTTATTGCCGGTTATCAGAAAAAGAACGCCATTCTTACCGACAAGGAAAAATGCACGGTTGCCTACCACGAAGTAGGACATGCTCTTGTTGCCGCCCTGCAGAGCAATTCCGCTCCGGTCCAGAAGATCACCATCATCCCGCGTACTTCCGGCGCTCTCGGTTATACGCTGCAGGTGGAGGAACAGGATAAATACCTTCTGAGCAAGGAAGAACTCGAAAACAAGATCTGTACCTTTACAGCCGGACGGGCAGCCGAGGAAGTGGAATTCGGCGTCATCACAACGGGCGCTTCCAATGATATTGAACAGGCAACCCGACTGGCAAGAGCCATGATCTCCCAGTACGGCATGGACAAGGATTTCGGAATGGTCGCACTGGAGAAGAGAAACAGTCAGTACCTTGGCGAAGACACTTCTCTTGTCTGCTCCGCGGATACAGAGGAACAGATTGATAAGCGTGTCATTGAGATCATAAGACTTCAGCATGACAAAGCCAGAAAGCTTTTGGAAGAAAATAAGAATAAGCTGAATGAACTTGCCCAGTATCTGTATGAAAAAGAAACGATTACCGGAGAGGAATTCATGAATATCCTGAATAAGCCGAGCGCCTATTCTTCCATTCCGGTAAAAAATCCGTCTGTTTTCTGATTTGACGGCAGCATTCTTTGAAAAAGAACAGGACCGCTTTCCGCCTATTGTCCGCGGAATGCGGTCCTTTTTTATCTGTTTTCTTTAAACCGTATGTTTCATGTTTAAAATAATATCACATATCCTGTCCGTATCTGCAGGCAAAAGATCCGCATAGAGAGGAAGGGTAAGCACGCTCTCCGATATTTCCCTTGCGACCGGTGTTTCCTCCGGATGAAAACGTCCTTCCAGACACGAAAATGCATTGGTACAGGGGTAAAAATAACGGCGGGGGAAAATATTCTCCCGGTTCAGCGCCGCAATCACTTCTTCCCGGTCAAACCCGAATTCTTCTTTTTTGAATACAACCGGAAAATAAGCATAGTTTGAAGATACCTCTTTCCGGATTGCATTCAGACGGATGCCCTTTATCCCGGACAGTTTTTCCCGATACCTTTCCGTGACCAGTCTTCTCTTTCCGATTTCCTCATCCACATGCCGAAGGTTACACAATCCCATGGCTGCCTGAAATTCATTCATCTTGGCATTGGCGCCGACAGAGTGTACGTCATTTTCCTGTATGCCGAAATTTTTGATCTGAAACAGCCTGTCGGAAAGGGAATCGTCCCGGAAGCAGACCGCTCCGCCTTCTATCGTATTAAACACCTTGGTGGCATGAAAGCTGAACATGGAAAGATCTCCGAAGGAACCTATGCCGCGGTTTTTATAACGGACACCGAACGCATGCGCCGCATCGTAAATCACTTTCAGATGATGCCTTTTTGCGATCTCTTCGATTTCCTCCACATGACAGATATTTCCGTAAACATGTACCGGAAGGATGGCAGAGGTTTTTTCCGTGATCAGACTTTCCAGTTTATCCGGATCAACGGTAAAGGTGACCGGGTCGATGTCGCAGAATACCGGTGTGCATCCGCTCCGCATGATCGCGTAAGTCGTGGAAGAAAAAGTAAAAGGAGTGGTAATTACTTCTCCGTTAATCCCCATTGCCTCCAGAGAAAGCTCCAGTGCGGAATGCCCGTTTGCAAAAAGCTGTATCTTGTCAGCCGACAGATACTCCCTCAGTTCCCTTTCCAGCTCCTGATGTTTTATTCCCATGTTTGTGAGCCAGTGCGAATCCCAGATATCCCGGATTTCATTCACATACTCCTCAAAAGGCGGCATGGAAGAACGTGTTACCGGTATTTTCTTCACAGACAGATTTTTTTTATCAGATCGCTCTTTTTTCTCAGCCATGATTCAGATTTCTTTCCTCTTCGATCCATTTCAAAAGCTATCGGATCATTTTATGATGATTTCTTTTCCTGCCGCGTATTTTGCCGCAATCGTACATCTTTCTGACAGATAAACGATCCGTTCCAGTCTTTCCCTGAGGGTATATCCGTAAGGTCCGTGCAAAGCATTGTCATTTATGACAAGCGCATCCAGTTCATAACCGGATTGAAAGGTTCCGACTTTTCCAAAAAATTCTCCCCCGCCCATGCTTCCCATGTAAAAAGCTTCCTCAAATGTAAGCGGTTTCAGCGATTTATCCACAAGACAGTACCGTAATTTTGATACCTGGATTGCAAGGACCATTGCCCGGAAAATAGATTCCGCACTTCCTCCTGCCATATCACTCCCGAGGCCTATCTTCTGACCGTCCTCCAGATATTTTCTGATTGGTGCTATACCGGAAGCGATATTCGTATTGGACTCAGGACAATGTGCAATAAAGACACCGTTCTTCTTCATAAGCTTCTGTTCTTCTTCTCCGGAATAAACACAGTGAGCCATAACGGTGTTTGCCTTTTTTTTACCAAAGAGTCCGTACCGGTCATAAGTCTCTCCGTAAAATTTTGACCAGGGACACAGTTTTTTTACCCATGCGATCTCATCTCTGTTTTCCGAAAGATGCGACTGTACCGGCAGGTCATACTGCTCTCTCAGCTTTCCGATCTGCTCCATCAGATCATCCGTGCAGGATGGCGTAAACCTCGGTGTCAGGACAGGCTGCACATTCCGGTATTTTCCCACGGAACGGTCAAGCCAGTCTTTTGTCTCATTTACCGCACTGAGAACAGAGCTTTCCCTCAGGTAATCCGGTGCGTTTCTGTCCATGTTTACCTTGCCGACCATGGACTTCAGTCCGGTTTCCTCCATCATGTCCATGAGACAGACGGTGGCATCCGCATGTCTCGTAGCAAAAATGCACAGCCGCGTGGTCGCGCTGTTTTTCATGTCCCTGGCAAAAATCCGGTACGCATTTTCCGCATATTCCCTGACAGAGAAACGTGCTTCCTCCGGAAATGCCCTCTGATTCAGCCAATCCAGGAGTTCCAGATCCATCCCGAGTCCCCTGTAACCGTATTGCGGGGCATGCGTATGCAGATCTGCAAGTCCGGGGATAATCACATGATTGCCGCAGTCTCTGATCTGTGCACCCGCATATTCCGGGGGAATGGTCTTAAATACACCCAGAATCTCGTTATCCCGGTATAACAGATAAGCATTTTCCATGACAATGATTGTTTTTCTGTCCGAAGAAAAACAGATCTGCCCCTTCAGGCCTTTTATCTTTTTCATTTTGATCCTCCCGGAACAGGATTAAGAATCATTTCCATGATGTGATCGCCAAAAGTAATATCACGGATTGCTCCCGCAATCCCGCCTATTGCCGGATCCATACCCCGGCTGCATCGACCATGTACCCGTCAGGCGTTGTCGTATCTCTTAAGAGCTTTCCGCGTGTGCCGTCGGATACATCGCTGAAGCAGTACCATTTCCCGTCGATCTCGTTCCATCCGGTGTACATCCTCCCGAGCGTTTGATCGGATACGTTGTGAAGGAAATACGTGTTCCCGTCATCACCGGAAAACCACCCCGTCAGCATTGTTCCGTCACCGTCAAAACGGAACCAGTCATAAGCCTGCTGTCCCTTTGATGTGTCCGCGTACGGGTTTAAGATTGCCGCCCATTCGTTCTTATATTCATGGTCAGACGTGCTGTAATGCCATCTGCCGTTTGCATCCTGCGACCATGTACCGTTTGAAACAACGTAACCCGGAATGATTGCCGAAGGCCCTCCTGCGGATCCGGAACCGGAGCTGAATGAGCCGCCGCCACCGCCTCCGCCTCCGCCTCCTGAGTTGGTATAGGTGAATTGAACCGTGATCGTATGGTCGGAAGATATCTTTTCAAACGCATACACACCGACTGCTCCGACGTCCGTGCCGTCGACAATGACGGATTTGATCTTGTACCCGGCATTCGGTGTAATTGCATACGATACGGAATCGCCGGAACGGAACGAAACCGAGCCGCTCGGCGAAATACTTCCGCCTTTTCCCGCGGAAGAAGTTATCGTACGGGTGTCCCCGATCCCCGGAACAAGATCCATCGTTAATGAATTGCTGTTGTCATCGGATGTGACGCTGTCTACGATCCAGTCCATGATATTGCTGAATGTATCAAGCGCTTTCGCAACTCCTACCCGGAAAACTTCAGAGCCGTACAGCTCTTCTTTTTCTACATCATAGAAATTGACCTGTGCGGTATCTGCATCGGCCGGGGATGCTGTTACCGAATATTCCGCATCTGACTCGGAAGCAGATAATCCATACGAATATTCCGCATCTGACCCGGAAGCAGTTAATTCATACGAATATTCCGCATCTGAATCCGATGCCGTGTCAGAGGCATTGACAGGTGCGTTTCCGTAATAGACATAGCTGTCCCCGGATGTAAGGGCGTTGCCTTCTGCAAGGGTATCCAGTGCAGCTGCCGCATCTTCGGATAATACCTGTATCGTGAAGTCTTCGGTAAAATTGCCTGTACCGGATAAACCGTACAGGACTGTGCCCGTAACAACGGCTGTTCCCGGATTTTTCGCGGTAAATATGCTTCCGGAAAATGCCGCGCCCGTATCACCGGGATCTTTTACGCTCCATCTTATAACTCGGTTCGTTGCATTTTTGGGCATTGCTTTTACAGGGAACAGATATCTTCTGCCCGCTTTTGCAGACGATATCACATTGTCTATTCCTGACACCGGTACAATACCGTCAAGATATGCCACGACCTGTTCACCTTCAAGCCCCGGATTATCGGAAATGCGGTTGATGACAATGGGGGAAGCGGTCCTTTCTGACGGGACGGATGTCCCGTTGTAAAGGGTGATCTGGTAAGGGGTATCGGAAAGGGAATCTCTCCTGGCATTCATGAAAGGGGCAGAGGAATAAACCTTTCCGTCATCTTCCGCATATACAGGCATGACACCCGGCCTGTGGGAAAGGGTATTGACCTCATTGTAAACAGAATATTGATTGATAATGCCGTCATCTATATGCCAGATGATGATCCCTCCGGTATTATTCCCATACCTGTCCTGATATATTTCCAGGGCTTTGTCATTACCGGTATACTGCCGGTTTTCCAGCAGAAAGTATTCGCTGTCGGATACCGGGATTTTCAGAATATTGTAATTTCCGGAATCATGTGTGTTCAGTGTATATGTTTTTCCGCTTTCCAGCGTTTCCGGCGAATAATACCCGAGTGTTATCAGCGACCACGGATCCATATACTGAGGGGCATAGATTGGCTTATTATTTTCCTTGTAATATCCCCAGCTCGATGCCATCAGCGATGCGTATCCAACATTATACCCCAACCAGTCTCCCGTACTGATGCCGGTATTGTACAGATCCGGAAGTCCGAGATAGTGCCCGAGTTCATGGCATATGGTGGCGGTAGTCCCCGGGACGCCGTTTTCCAGGTTCTCTCCGATCGCGATGTAATCGGATATTCCTATTCCTTTCACCGTGTGGTAATCCTTTGTTTCATCCTCGCTATTTTTGATAAGGAAATAGTTGTGTGCCCAAAGTGACGGAGTGAGACCTTCGCCGTAAGAAGCTTCATATCCTGCCACAATGAATGATATTGCCAGTTCATTGGTTGAAATTTTTCCGTCCTCATCTTTATCATAAGACGAAAAATCAATATAGTTTCCGGCCTCATCGAGCGCGGCTGTAAGGGAAGTATCCAGGTCAAAGATGCTCGGTAAATCGGAAAGCCCGCTCCAGTCTCCGTGCTTTTTGGCTATTGTTACATGGATTATCCCATCGTTTTCCTTATCCTCGGTATTCGTATTCCCGTCTTTGTCATAACAGCTTGTTTCTTTTGCCGGTGAGAAAGTAAATTGACCGCCGGACATGGTGGAATAACACGTTCCGATGCTTCTACTGCCCGAGAACAGAAGGTCATTCCAGTCATAATCGTTGCTGTACGGGGTTTGAGTTGTATCTCCCGGGGTAGCCTCCCCTGAAAATCCGATCACGATGGAAACCAGCGGAAGGGAAGTTGATGAGGGCTGGGATAACTGCCTTGATTTTAAGAGGCCCGTATCACTCATGCTGGCAAGTGTGACGATATCTCCGGTCTGAAACGAAAGCGGTGAGTAAGTTTTTCCGGAAAGTTCATAGTAACTGTTTTTCCCGGCGTCATCTCCCAGGAATTCCCCTCCGGCGCATACCCCTCCGGCATTTCCGCTTTCGGCACGGTTCCCGAGAGCCAGGCTTCCGTCTTTAACGATCACATAATGCCAGATGCCGTTTGTGTCCCGCTGCAAAAGGTTCCCGCCGGCATTTGTGGTATAACTGAAATTTTCATCTCCGAACAGTGAAGCGAAAAAAGAACCTGATCCGTCAGGCTGTTTGTAGGCAGTAAGACCGGTAAATGCCTCACCTGCATAGGATGTTATTTGAATCTGCGGCAGGATCATGGCCAGGATCATAGAGAGTACGATTGTCTTAGAGAGAAATCTTTTAATCTCTGCAATATGCTTTTTCATTTTTTTGCGCGGCAGGCGCGCTCCCCCTTATTTTATCTTTGTTTCCGTTCCTATTGTTCAGCCAAAATCTCTTTCTATTATAAGTATATAGGGAAAACTTTGTAAATAGTAAAATCTGCAGATAAAAAAATCCTGTTGCTTTTGTAAAGCTTTGGAAAGACCCGGGAAATGCCATTTTTAGGTTGACAACCCAGGCCTTTTAAACTATACTACCGTAGGTAATCGAGGCGTGGCTCAGTTTGGTAGAGCGCAGCGTTCGGGACGCTGAGGCCGCAAGTTCGAATCTTGTCGCCTCGATTTTTTTTCAAAGTTTCTATCATGGTTTCTACAAAAACAGGTTTACGGTAATTTTCGGTCAAGGCGAATTGGTCAAGAGGCTAAGACGGCGCCCTCTCACGGCGCAATCCCGGGTTCGATTCCCGGATTCGTCACTTTCCTGCTTTCTGTTTTTTCTGTCGGGATCAGGCTGATGTTTTGATTTAAGTAAGCGTACGTGTATGATTGCTTCATTATGCTTCTGTAGCGCAGTTGGTAGCGCAACGCATTCGTAATGCGTGGGTCGGCGGTTCAAGTCCGCCCAGAAGCTTTATAATCACCCACAAATATACCTATTTAACACATTAAACGTGTTTTATAGGTATTTTTTTGTTTCTATCCCCACATTCCAATTTAAACAAAAAAATTATTTTCGCACGATTTTCTCACAAAATTTTTTGGATTACGTTATTTAGGCATGTTTTATAAAAAAATCATAGGATGTGGTCTCCAAAAATAATATCACGGATTGCTCCTGCGACCGATTTTCCAAAGCTTAGACCTTGTAGCTGGATCCGCCGATAAATTCCCGCAGGATGGAAGTCTTCGGAACATCATCTGCCGGCACAGTCAGAAAATAATTCAGGAATTTCAAGAGCCGTTTTGCCTCAATATATTCTTCGCAGTCTTTCGGAATGCCGAACAAAAGCGGTTCCACATAGGTTTTCAAAAGTGAAGTTTCATAAACCAAAGCAGAATTAAAAACAACATCCGCACTGTCCTGGAAAGGAAAAATATTATTTTCCTCTCCCCTGTTTACAGATGGCCACATTTTAATGGTATTTCTGGCATTGGTTCCTCTGGTGCGCGCATCTCTCTCAATCCGTCTGAGAAGGCGTGCATCCGCCGAAGGAATGCGGTTATGCTCATCAATGTTGATCTGGGTGAGACAGCTGATATAAATGCGGTATTTGCTTTCTTTCGGCAGCGAATAGGAAAGCTTATCATTGAGGCAGTGGAGTCCCTCCATGATAAGAATATCATTTTCCTTTAATGTCAGCGTTTCTCCTCTATACTCACGGACTCCTGTTTTAAAATTGAATGATGGCATTTCCACTGTTTCCCCGTTTAAGAGGCTTGTCATATCCTGATTGATTTTTTCCACATCCATTGCTTCCAGACATTCAAAATCATACTGCCCGTTTTCATCTTTCGGGGTATCGGAACGATTCTTAAAATAATTGTCCACTTCAATGGGATGCGGTTTCAGCCCATAGGAAATCAGCTGTGTGGAAAGCCTGTGTGAAAAAGTGGTTTTCCCCGAAGAGGACGGACCCGCGATCATGACAAAGCGCACGTCTTTGTGTTTTGAAATTTCCTGCGCGATATCCCCTATCCTTTTTTCCATCATCGCTTCCTGTGTCAGGATCAGTTCTGTTGACTCCCCGCGGGAAATTGCTTCGTTCAGAAGCCCGACATTTCCGAGGCCGAGATTATCCGCCTTAATCACAGCACGGTACTGTTCATCAAACACCTTAAAAGAAGGTTTAAACTCCGGAATGGCCGTCGGATCATCATGACTCGGGAGTCTGAGAACAAAACCGTTCTGGTACATCATCAGCTTATAGTATTTTATATAACCCACATTCGGAGCCATATAACCGTAAAAATAATCTTCAAACCCGCCGAGAGAATACAGATTGACACGGGAGCTTAAACGGAACCCGAACAGACGCTCCTTATCCAGCATTTTGTGACGATGAAAAATATCAAGCGCTTCATCGATTGAAACGCTTCTTTTCAGAATGGGAAGACCAAGCTCCGTCATGGAATGCATATTCTGTTCTACTCTATCCAGAAGTTCCTGATTCAGGGTGAAGTTTCCGCCCGCACGTAAAAAAGCTCCGTGACAAATGGAAAAATCCACACAGATGTGATTCACATTTCCCGCCCCGACTGTATCGTAAAATGCCTTGAGCAGAAGGAGGAGCGCACTTCTTTCATAGGTCTGCCGGCCCGGCTTATCCTCTGTCGTGATCATTTCCAGCCGGCAGTCCGTATTCAGACTTTTGGGAAGCTCCCTGAGTTTTCCGTTCTGACATACCAGAAGAATATCATTGACATATTCCTTTTGATATTCTTTTGCGATCTCTTCGAAGGTTGTTCCTGCCGGATATTCCCTTGTTTCCCCGTTTATTGTGACCTTACATATTTTCTTATCGGACCCCATCATCAAAGCACCTCTTCCGGAAATGAAACTTTATTTGTCAAAACCTCGATTCCTTCTTTTAACGCTTCCATCCTTTTTGCCATATCCTCTGTAAAGATATGTTCCAGCCCGTAATGTCCCGCGTCCATGACGGCAATGCCTGCCTCCGCTGCATCCAGCCCCTCATGATGGGTAATATCTCCGGTAATAAGGACCCGGGCCCCCTGTCTGACTGCAAAGGGATACATTCCCCTTCCGCTTCCCGGGCATACCGCTATTCTTCTGACCGGTCCCGTAATCCGATTCCTTCCGAATATTGCAACGTAAGGAAGACCGAATTGTGCCTTTACGAACTCTGCAAGAGCATCCAGAGTCATCTCCTTCGGAAGATCTCCCGTCTTTCCGATTCCTATTTTCTTTCCCTCGATTTCACCCGTTTCTTCCAGAGGATCTCCGGAGATGCCGAGTTTTCCGGCAGCAAGATCCGCCATGCATCCGGGAGCGATATCATAATTGGTGTGCATGGCAATACAGGAAATATGATGTTCAATCAACCGGATTACACGGCGTCCCGTAATGTCATCCGCCGTTATTTTTTTCAGGGGAGAAAATAAAATCGGATGATGCGTAATCACAAGATCTGCTGCTTCCCTTACAGCCAGATTCACAACTTCCGTAGAAAGGTCCAGAGCAATCACGACTTTTTTTACACTGCTGTCCGAATCACCGATCAGCAGTCCCGGATTATCCCACTCCATAGCCAGAGAAAGGGGCATGACTTTTTCCAGTTCAGTTAAAATTTCCCCGCACGTCATTGAAAAGCACCTCCTCGATCTGCCTGATGTACTCCCTGAGTTCTTCCGATCTCTTTTCCGTTCTTTCCCCTTCCTTCGGAAGACCTTCCAAAATACGGTCAGCAGCCTTTTTTTCTTTTTCCAGATATTCAAGAAGCACAGCGTCCCTTTTCAGAATCAGATAAGGTCCGAAGGCATCACAGGTTTTTATCCCATACCCTCTTCTGCCGGCTTCGGCATATAAATCCCGGTCTTCCTTCTTCCGGAAGGAAGCCGCCATTACCGTGTAATACTTGCCGTCTTCCCGGATCATGGCTTCTCTTTGAATCCTGAACCCGTTTTCCCGAAGGAAGCAGCGCACCGCACCCCATTCCGTATGCGGAGATAAAATAAACTCGGAAATACTGCTTTTCACGGTTTCTTCCGCTTCCGTCAAAATCCGGATCAGGAGTTCACCCCCGAGACCCGAAATCAAAACGGTATCCGCTTCCTTGGGTTTTAACTCTTTCATGCCGTCGGAAATACGGACGATGACTTTCTTTTCCACTCCTGTTTCACGAATATGCTCTTTTGCACCGTTAAGAGGGCCTTCCCGAAGATCCATTGCTATGGCGGATGGAATCATTCCTTCTGCGGCAAGAAATACAGGAATATAGGCATGATCCGTCCCGATATCGGCAAGCCGGTTCCCCGGTGATACAAACGAAGCAATAAGCCGCAGCCGGCCGGAAAGATTTCTCCGGAAGGTACTGTTTTTATTCATCCAGATAATCCTTCAATTGTTTGGAACGGCTCGGGTGTCTCAGTTTCCGGAGAGCCTTGGCCTCGATCTGACGAATTCTTTCACGCGTCACATTGAATTCCTGTCCCACTTCTTCCAGTGTGCGCGTCTTCCCGTCCTCAAGCCCGAACCGGAGTTTCAAAACTTTCTGTTCTCTCTCCGTAAGCTGGTTGATCACTCCCATCAGCTGTTCGTGAAGAAGCACCCCGGCAGCGGCATCCACCGGCACCTGGGAATTATCATCCTGAATAAAGTCTCCGAGATGGGAATCATCTTCTTCTCCCACCGGCGTTTCAAACGACACGGGTTCCTGGGATATTTTCATGATATCCCTGACTCTGGCTACCGGTGTGTCCATTTTTTCCGCGATTTCTTCCGCCGTAGGTTCTCTGCCGAGTGTCTGCAGGAGCTGCCTCTGCGTACGCACCAGACGATTGATGGTTTCCACCATATGTACAGGAATCCGGATGGTTCTGGCCTGATCCGCAATGGACCGTGTTATGGCCTGACGGATCCACCAGGTCGCATAAGTGGAAAATTTGAAGCCCTTGGTATAATCAAATTTATCCACGGCTTTCAAAAGCCCCAGATTTCCTTCCTGAATCGGATCCAGAAACTGCATGCCTCTTCCTACATACCGTTTGGCGATGCTGACAACAAGCCGGAGATTCGCTTCCGCAAGTTTTTTCTTGGCTTCTGTTTTTTCCTTTTCATTTCCTTCAATGATCAGCTTTGCAAGTTTCTGTTCGTCCTCATTGGAAAGAAGCGGAATTTTCCCGATTTCCTTCAGATACATACGGACAGGATCATCCGTACTGATGCCTTCCGGAACAGAGAGGTCCTCCAGGTTTATATTTGCCTCTTCCTCGTTTTCCTGTTCTTCCTCCCCCTCTTCTTCCTCCGAAAAGAAATTCGGATCCAGTTCCTCTTCATTTTCTCCGATATTCAGAACATCGATCTTCCTGCTCTCAAGAAAATCATAAAGCTGGTCCATCTGTTCCGGTGTAAGCGTCACTCCTTTGAAGTAATTCATCAGTTCATCGCTGCTTATGACATTGTTCTTCTTTTTGGCATCGGCTGCGATTTTCTCAAATTGCTTCTCTGGTCCCTCCATGCAATTATCCTTTTTTTCCATGAATCCTCCCGCATGATAAAATCCGTCACTCCTGTTTTAAAAACCGGATTTCCATTTTCATGTTTTTTAAGTCGGCCTTTTCCTTCATGATGTTCTGAAGTTCTTTCAGATCCGTTGTTGCTCTCCCCGCTCTGTTTAAATGTTCCATCCGGATTTTCCGAATGCTGTCTGCCACGGCCTTTCCTTTTTCCTCCGCAGAAAGATGTGATACTGCTTCTGCATTAAAAACAGCCGCTGCTTTTTTCTGAGCCTCCTCATCCTCCATGTAATCATTTAATATTGCCGCCGGATTCAATGTATGGGCCTGATAAGCTGAATATATCTTCTCCGCCATCCCGCGGTAAAACGGATCCGTAAAGTCATCAGGTCCGATGTATTTTTCTGTCTGTTCAAAAAGCATATGATCCTCACAGAGGGAAGAAAGAAGAAGTTTTTCATTTTTGATGATGCCGTCTTCATTTTCCCTTTTTCTGTCCTTCGGTACCGCACCTCCCGAACGCTCTCCCGTTTTTCCGCGCAGGCGCCGGTTTTCTCCGATACTGTTTACAAGTTTTCGCAGATCATCGGCGGGAATCATGTTCTCTCCGGCAACCGCCTGCAGATAATTTTCTCTTTCCAGCGGCTCTGAAAAATCACAGAGCTTTAACGCAGCCGCCCGGTAAAATTCTGTTTTCTGTTCAGGGTCCGTAAGATCATATTCTCCCCTTACGGTCTCCACTTCCCAGAGAAATGAATTTCTTGCGGCATCGATCCGCTTCTGATAAGCATCCGCGCCGAGTGCTTTGATGAATTCATCCGGATCCTTGTACGGTTTCATGGAGAGCACCTGTGAGGAAATCCCGGCTTCCTTTAATAACGGGATGGCCCGCCGTGCAGCCTTCATACCTGCATTGTCCGAGTCATAGGTCAGGACCACCTTTGTTACATACCGTTTCAGAATCATGCAGTGTTCCGCTGTGAGAGAGGTCCCGAGAGAAGCAACGGAATTTATGAATCCGGCCTGCTGAAGCGCGATCACATCCATGTATCCCTCGCAGAGAAGGAAATAATCCTTCCTCGCCTTCCGGGCATAATTCAGGCCATATAAATTCCGGCTTTTATCAAACAGCTTTGTTTCCGGGGAATTCAGATATTTTGGTTCCCCGTCTCCCATGACACGGCCGCCAAAGGCAATCACCCGGCTGTTGGAATCCAGAATGGGAAACATGACACGGTTCCAGAATTTGTCCCTCGCACCCTTCTCCTCGATCGTTACAAGTCCCGTTTCCTTCAGGATCTCATCCGTATATCCCTTCTCTTTCAGAAAGCGGTATAATTCTCCCGGCGTCTTACAGGAATATCCCAGACCGAAATGCCGGATGGTTTCCTCCGAGAGTTTTCTGCCGGATAGATATTCATGTGCTTTTTTCCCTTCCGGTAAATACAGACTGCGATAGAAATGATTGGCGGCGGTTTTATTGATTTCCAGAAGCGTCTCCTTAAGGTCGTGTTTCTTTTTATCCTCTGCGGAATGATCCTCTTCCGGCAGCATCATCCCGACACGCGATGCCAGCATCCGGACTGCTTCCGGAAAGGTAATATTCTCATACTGCATGACAAAGGAGATCACATTGCCGCCTGCGCCGCACCCGAAACAGTAATACATCTGTTTTTGCGGAGAAACCGAAAAAGAAGGTGTTTTCTCGTTATGGAACGGACAGAGTCCAAAATAATTGGCGCCCTTTTTGGTCAGTTTCGTATAGGAAGAGATCACATCCACAATATCATTTTTTTCGCGGACTTCTTCCACAACTTCGTCCGAAAAATACATGCATCTCCTCCTCTCTTTTATCCTTTAGAGCACTTTCCATGACTGCGGAATAAACAGTCCTTCAAATATTTCAATCGAATACTGATCGCTCATACCCGCAATATAATCACAGACAACCCGTTCCTTCGTCTGTCCCAGTTCCCTGATAAAATACAGGTATTCCTCAGGCATCTGATCCGGGTGCTCATTAAAAAATTCATAAAGACGACGGACCAGATTCATGGCCTTCCCCTCTTCTGCCTTGGGAAGACTGTTCCTGTAGACATTTGCGAACAGCCAGGAACGGAGTCCCATCATCACTTCAAACATGCCTTCCGACATACGGATATCCGGTTTTCCCAGACTGTTCCGGATGACCTCATGAATCAGCGTATTCAGACGTTCCCTGATGCTGTGTCCGAGTACATCCGTAAATTCCGACGGAATTTCATCCTCGGTAAAAATCCCGGCCCGGATGGAATCATCAATATCGTGGTTGATGTATGCGATCTTGTCTCCGATCCGTACCACCTTCCCCTCCATGGTAGACGGATGTCCGCTGGTACAGTGATTCAGTATTCCGTCCCGGACTTCCTTTGTAAGATTCAGGCCATTGCCTCTTTTTTCCAGAAACTCCACGGTTCTTACGCTCTGCACATTGTGTTTGAAACCACCGGGACAGACTTCGTTTAAAACCTGTTCCCCGGAATGTCCGAAAGGCGTATGACCGAGATCATGCCCTAAGGCAATCGCTTCCGTCAGATCTTCATTCAGGTTAAGGGATCTTGCTATGGTACGGGAAATCTGAGAAACTTCAAGCGTATGGGTAAGCCGGGTCCTGTAGTGATCTCCCTCCGGGGCAAGGAAAACCTGTGTTTTATGTTTTAATCTGCGGAACGATTTGCAGTGAAGGATCCGATCCCTGTCTCTCTGATAGACCGGTCTCAAATCACACGGCTCCTCAAAGGAGTCCCGTCCTTTTGAATTTTTACTGAGCGATGCAAAAGGTGAAAGGAATTGTTCCTCTCTTTGTTCGATTTCTTCCCGAATAGACAAATCAGAACCTCCTCAATCAGTACAAGTGTACCACAAAGAATGCGATTAAAAAAGCTTCGCATTCTTTTCGAATACGAAGCCTTTCCGGAATATTTCCGTTTATATGCGGGAAAAGGGACTTGAACCCTCACGGCTTGTGGCCACTAGATCCTTAGTCTAGCCTGTCTGCCAATTCCAGCATCCCCGCAGACAACGATGCATAGTATAACACGGAAAATTTTATTTTGCAACAGGAGGTTGCAGCAGACTGCAGCAGAAGTTTATTTTGGGAATTGACATGGAAAAACATTTCGTATATACTATTCGAGTGCGTGAAAAAGCATCCTTTGCAGAGATGGCGGAATTGGCAGACGCGCACGGTTCAGGTCCGTGTGACAGCAGTGTCATGAGGGTTCAAGTCCCTTTCTCTGCACTGAAAAAGAGCTTCGGCAAATTTTGCTGAGGCTCTTTTTTTCATTCATCCGATTCCCGTCCGTTAATCCTGCGCTTCCGGTTCAGCAGACTGCTTTTGCCCTCTCGATCTTCTTATTTCTGAAATACAGAGAGATATCGATGGATACCATGATAATATTCGGATAATAGAACCAGTATGCGAGATTGAAATTATGCATGAGGATCTTTGACGTAATTCCGCAGACATATCCGATCCAGATAAACACCATAAACATCAGACTCTTACCGTTTGTGGAACATGACTTCCAGCTTCTTTCAATAGACATGGGCCAGGAAAGACCAAAACAGATAATCATGATTGTTTCGAAAACATTGGCCGTATTGCTCATTGCAAATTTCCTCTTTTCTGTTTTACGTTTTTTCTTTTTATTGATTTTTTACATTCAGAATCCGCCTTCCGATCTATGATCCGGAAGCAGTCCCGGCGATTTTATTCTGTCAGACCATCTCTTCGGGATGAAATACTTCATCGAACTTTTCCCCCGTAAGAAAACCCAAAGCCACACAGGCTTCCTTCAGGGTAATGTTTTCCCTGAAAGCAAGCTGTGCCGTTTGTGCGGCTTTTTCATATCCGATATACGGGTTCAGCGCCGCAACAAGCATCAGCGAACGATGCAGATTAAAGTCCATTTTTTCACGGTCAGCTGTAATGCCCGCCGCACAGTTTTCGGTAAATGAAACAACGGACTCCGAAAGAAGACGGACAGACTGTAGGAAATTATAGATACAGACCGGCATGAATACATTCAGTTCAAAGTTTCCCTGACTTGCCGCAATTCCGATCGACGTGTCATTTCCGATCACCTGAAGTGCTACCATGGTCACCTGTTCGCACTGTGTCGGATTGACCTTTCCGGGCATGATGGAGGAACCCGGTTCGTTCGCAGGGATCCTGATCTCCCCCAGTCCGTTTCTCGGGCCGCTTGAAAGCCAGCGTACGTCATTTGCGATCTTCATCATGTCACATGCAAATGCCTTGACCGCCCCGTGAGCAAAAACAAGTTCATCCCGGGATGTCAGTGAAGAAAATTTATTCTCAGCCGTTATAAATTTTTTCCCGGTAAGTTCCGATACTTTTTCAGCAGCTTTCCGGTCAAAATCTTTCGGTGCATTTAAACCTGTTCCTACCGCGGTTCCTCCGAGCGCCAGAGATTTCAGCGGATCCAGCGATAACCGGATGAACGAAATATCTTTTTCCAGAGAATTCCTCCATCCGCTGATCTCCTGTGAAAACCGGATCGGGGTCGCATCCATAAGATGGGTACGCCCGCATTTTATGGCATTCTCATTCTCTGCTTCCAGCTTTCGGAAAACCTGTATTAGTTTCATTGCAGCCGGAACCAGTTTGTCCTCCAGAGAAAGGACAGCGGCGATATGCATGGCGGTCGGGAAGGTGTCGTTGGAAGACTGGCTCATATTGACATCATCATTCGGATGACACAATTTTTTTCCGGCGATCTCATTTGCACGATTTGCAATCACTTCATTTGCATTCATGTTGGACTGCGTGCCGCTTCCGGTCTGCCAGACCACAAGCGGAAAATGTTCATCCAGTTTCCCGCTGATCACTTCATCTGACGCCTGTCCGATTGCGGCCAGCTTTTCATCTGTCATGACATCCGGCTGAAGTTCGTGATTTGCCCGGGCGGCAGCTTTCTTTAAAATACCGAAAGCATGAATGATCTCAGACGGCATGGTTTCTATTCCTACGCCGATTTTAAAATTGATCCGGCTTCTCTCTGTCTGGGCACCCCAGTATTTATCCGCGGGAACTTTTACTTCTCCCATGGAATCATGTTCCGTCCTGTACTCCATTCTGTTCTCCTTCCGTATATTCAGACAATGCCTGGATTTCTGTCATAAAAAGAACTTCGGAGCTGCTGTGCAGACAATCCGAAGCTCTGATCTATGATAACATTTTTTAAAACCGTTATCTGAGCGCAGAAACCTTATGCGGTTGTTTTCTCAGGTGTTTTTATTTTTGCTTTTGCTGTTTCTGCAAGCTTTTTAAATCCATCCGGATCATTGATCGCAAGATCGGAAAGTACCTTGCGGTTCATGACAACACCGGCTTCCTTTAATCCGAACATGAATTTGGAATAGGAAATATCGCTCATTCTGCATGCCGCATTGATACGGGCAATCCAGAGAGAACGGAACTGTCTCTTTCTCTGCTTACGTCCTTCAAAAGCGCTGTTCAAAGCCCTCATGACGGTCTGCTTGGCTACACGATACTGTTTGGAACGGGCACCTCTGTACCCTTTAGCCATTTTCAGAACTCTGTTATGTTTTGCCTTGGCGTACATACCGCCTTTAACTCTTGCCATTGTTTTATTCCTCCTCAGTCAACTTTCTGAAATTCCTCCAAGAATATACATCCCATTATAAATACGGCATAATCTCCCGCATGACCTTTGCGTTTGTTTTATCCGTAACGATGTCTTTTCTCAGGTTTCTTTTTCTTTTGGTGGATTTCTTGGTAAGAATATGGGACTTGTACGCTTTATTCCTTACCAGTTTTCCCGTAGCGGTTGCTTTGAACCGTTTTGCGGCGGCTCTTTTTGTTTTTACCTTAGGCATATCTTTTTCCTCCTGATTCTTTTCTTATAATTTCCTACTGCTTTTTTGCACCCAGAAACATAATAAGACATCTGCCCTCTACTTTGGACGGCTTGTCTACGACTGCAATATCCGCAAGTGCCTTTGCGAAATCCTCAAGGATGTACCTTGACTGATTCATATGCGACATTTCTCTCCCGCGGAAACGCAGCGTAACCTTAACCTTGTTTCCCTTCTCGAGAAATTTTCTTGCAGCATTCGTCTTTGTGTTCAGGTCATTCGAATCAATATTCGGAGACAGACGGACTTCCTTCAGTTCGACGATCTTCTGTTTTTTTCTGGCTTCCTTGTCCCGCCGGATCATTTCATACCGGTATTTTCCGTAATCGATGATCTTGCACACAGGCGGTCTTGCCGCAGGTGCGATCAAAACAAGATCAAGCTCAGACTCTTCCGCCTTTTTCAATGCATCCGCAGAAGACATGATGCCTAATTGCTCTCCTTCGCTTCCGATCAAACGGACTTCTCTTAATCTGATCTGTTCGTTTATCAACGCTTCACTGATAGTTGAACACCCCCAATTTTTGTCCCGGTCTCTGCCGGAAATAAAAAACACGGCCGGAAAGCTCCGCGCCGCGCATAAAAACGATTGCCGCTTCTCACAAAGCGGAATCTGTTCTATGAACCCGGGTCACAAATTGCGCGCCTGGGTGAGGCGAACCTGCTTTCCTGTTAAAATGCATCCTCGCTAATATAGCAAACATCCGGAAAGATGTCAAGGAAAAACGGGAAAATCGTCTCACCCCCGCACGGTTTCATTACTTACTTAATTCTGCAACATCGGTTTCCCGTGTTTCAATCTGTTTTCTTACCATGGCAATGAATTCATCCTGACTCATGACGGCAGTCTTTCCGTCATCACGATTTCGTACACTGATATTTTTTTCTTCCATTTCCTTTGCGCCGAGCACCAGCATGTAAGGCGTACGGTCCACCATCTGCGCTTCCCGGATCTTATAGCCGATCTTCTCGTCACGGTCATCAAGTTCTGCCCGAATGCCCGCATCTTCCAGCTTTTTATAAATCTCTTCCGCATAGGCATTGGATTTTTCACTGACCGGAAGGACTTTCACCTGAACAGGAGCAAGCCATACCGGAAACTTTCCGGCAAAATGTTCCGTAAGGATCCCGATGAACCGTTCGATGGAGCCGAAAGCCACGCGATGGATCATGATGGGCCTTTGCTTTCCGCCGTTTTCATCCGTATATTCCAGTTCAAAATTCAAAGGCATCTGGAAATCCAGCTGAATGGTCCCGCACTGCCACGTTCTGCCGATGGAATCCTCCAGATGGAAATCGATCTTGGGACCGTAAAAGGCGCCGTCTCCTTCATTGATCTTATACTCGAGCTGCATGTCATCCAGTGCTCTTTTCAGCCCGTTGGTTGCCGCTTCCCAATCCTCATCGGACCCCATGCTGTTCTCCGGCCGTGTGGAAAGTTCAATGTAGTATTTAAAGCCGAACTTGCTGTAAACACTGTTGATCAGATTGGTTACACCCTTGATCTCTTCTTCGATCTGATCCTTCCGCATGAAGATATGCGCATCATCCTGCGTAAAGCACCGTACCCGGAAAAGCCCGTGCAGCGCCCCCCTTAATTCATGGCGGTGAACAATGCCGAGTTCGCCTATGCGGAGCGGAAGATCACGGTAGCTGTGCTGATCCGATTTATAGACCAGGACCCCGCCCGGACAGTTCATCGGTTTGATGCAGTAATCTTCTTCGTCGATCTTTGTGGAATACATATTGTCCTTATAATGATCCCAGTGTCCGGATATTTCCCAAAGATGGCGGTTCATGATGAGCGGCGTGCTGACTTCCACATATCCCGCTTTCGTATGGATGTCGCGCCAGTATTGGATCAGCTCATTTTTGATCACCATGCCGTTGGGCAGAAAGAACGGAAATCCCGGTCCTTCATCCCGAAGCATGAAAAGTTTCATTTCCTTTCCGATCTTCCTGTGGTCTCTTCTTTCCGCTTCCTCCATCAGTTTTTCATAGGCTTCCATCTCCTGCTGATTTTTGAAAGCGATGCCGTAGACCCTGGTCAGCATCTTGTTGTTCTTATCCGCTTTCCAGTATGCGCCGGAGATCTTGGTCAGTTTGAAAGCCTTCAGGGCTTTTGTGTAGGTGAGATGAGGACCCACGCACATGTCGATGTAGTCCCCCTGCTGGAAAAAGCTGATGATGGAATCCGCCGGAAGATCTCCGATATGTTCAACCTTGTATTTTTCATGACGTTCCTGCATGAGTTTTACAGCTTCATCCCTCGGCAGGATAAAAGGCTTCAGCGGAAGATTTTCCTTTACGATCTTTTTCATCTCCGCTTCGATCTTCGGCAGATCTTCATCCGTAAGCTGCCTGTCTCCCAGATCCACATCGTAATAAAACCCGTTTTCGGTCGCAGGTCCATAGGCAAAATCCGATCCGGGGTAAAGATGCAGGATGGCCTGCGCCATGATGTGTGCCGATGTATGGCGGATTACATGCTCTTCTTCTTCCGCCGGACATTCTGATACGGTTCCGTTCCTGTCTATAATCTTCATTCTGATTCCTCCTGAATTGTACTGTCAGAGAAAATAAAACGCCCCTGCCAGTCATTTTAACTGGCAGGGACGATGATTATCGCGGTTCCACCCTGCTTGCCCGGATAAAAAACCGGACCTGCTCATTCGGCTTTTAACGGGGCCTCCGTTCCGTATTGGGGAAACTCAGAGATGGTTTTCTCGTCAACGTTTGTGGTTCATTATACCACAAGGGTAAATTCTGTCAAGGCACGATGTTTCCTTCCGGCCCCCTTCAGGTACCCCCTTACACACCGAGCAGCATAACCGCAAAGTTGAAAAACAGGATCAGGCTGAAGGCATCCACTATGGTCGTAATGAGCGGCGCTGCCATAATGGCAGGGTCTATTTTCAGTTTTGTGGCCAGCATGGGCAGAAGGCATCCGATAGACTTGGATATGATGACCGTAAAGAACATGCTCAGCACGACGGTAAGACAGATCATCATTTTCCCAGGATACTGGATGGCAAGACGAATAAAATTCAGTCCCGCAAGGGCTCCGCCGCAGAGAATGCCGACACGGATTTCCTTCCATAACACACGAAGCGCATCCGAAGGTTTGATCTCGCCTAAAACCATGCTTCGAATGACCATGGTCGATGACTGGCTGCCGGCATTGCCGCCGGTATCCGTCATCATCGGAATAAAGGTGACAAGGAGCGGCATAACGGCAATCTGTTCTTCATATCTTCCCAGGATCCCGCCGTTTACCATTCCGCTGATCATCAGTATGATCAGCCAGGTAATGCGGTGCTTTGCCATTTCCAGTACACTTGTTTTCAAATACGGCTTTTCGGACGGCGTGATGGCAGCCATCTTTTCAAAGTCTTCCGTGGCTTCCTGTTCCATGACATCGACTGCATCATCTACCGTTACAATACCGACCAGTCTGTCCTCCCCATCCACTACAGGAAGGGAGGTCAGATCATAGCGGTTAAAAAGATCAACGACATCCTCCCTGTCTTCCGTTGTCGCAGCCTTGATCACATGCTCATCCATGATGTCGATGATCAGTTCCCCCTGCGGAGCCATCAGGAGATCTTTGACCGTGACAACGCCTTCCAGCGTTCTCTTGTCATCCATAACGTAACAGGTATAGATGGTTTCTTTATCCACCCCGTGCTGACGGATATACGAAAAAGCTTCCTCAACCGTCATGTTCTTCCGGAGTCCGATGTATTCGTCGGTCATGATGCTTCCGGCCGAGTTTTCCGGATATTTCAAAAATTCGTTGATCAGCTTTCTGGTTTCCGGCGTTGCATTCTGCAGAACACGTTTGACGATGTTGGCCGGCAGCTCTTCCATCATATCGACGGCATCGTCAACGGAAAGATCTTCTATGATATTGGAAATTTCCCTGTCGGTAATGCTGCTGACAATGTGCTGCTGTTTATCCGATTCCAGAAAGGCAAATACATCCGAAGCAAGTTCTTTCGGCAGAAGGCGGAATATGACAACCGTTTTTTCAGGATTCAGCTCCTCCATGAATTCCGCGACATCCACTTCATTCATTTCGGAAAGTTCTTCCCGCAGTTTTCGAAACTTTTTTTCCTTTACCAGATCAAGAAGCAATTCATTTTTTTCTTCAGGTGTAGCATCCTGATCTGCTATTCTGGTTTCCGTATTTTTTTCTTCCGTCATGGGATTCACCGCCTCTCCTGAAAAGAACAGGAGCTTTCAATACAAGGCTCCTGTTCTTTTGTAATAAGTTTCTATTTTCTTTCGAGTTTATAGAAATACGGTTTCTCTTCCGTTGAAGCGGATCAGTTGTCCGATTCTGTAACAGATCCGACCTTCATGCTGCTTTCCTTCAGATCGGAAGGTTTCATGGAAAGGTCTACGCGGTCTTTGACGGGATCTACTTTGATGACCTTAACCGTAACTTCATCTCCGATCTTGACCACATCCTCTACCTTGGCAACCCTTCTGTCCGCCAGCTTTGAAATATGAACCATGCCGTCCTTGTTCGGCGTGATATTTACAAATGCCCCGCATTCAATGATTCGGACCACTTTCCCCGTAAATACCATCCCCGGAACAATTTCCGTAACGATGTTCTTGATGGTCGTTACAGCCTTCTGGATCATATCCTGGTCCAGTCCGCAGACATTTACCTTGCCGTCTTCATCAATATCGATCTGACAGCCGGTTTCTTCTATGATCTTGTTGATCACCTTGCCCTGCTTGCCGACCACATCACCGATCTTCTTGGGATCGATCTGGACCTGCACGATCTTGGGCGCATACTTGCTCACTTCCTTACGTGCTTCTCCGATCACCGGATTCATGATATCGTTCAGGATATACATTCTGGCTTCACGGGTCTTGGCGATCGCTTCCTCAATAATGGGACGGGTAAGGCCATGGATCTTGATATCCATCTGGATGGCCGTGATTCCTTTTTCAGTACCGGCAACCTTAAAATCCATGTCCCCGAAGAAATCCTCAAGTCCCTGGATATCTGTCAGAACCAGATAGTCATCATCCTGATCTCCCGTTACCAGCCCGCAGGAAATTCCCGCAACCGGACGCTTAATGGGAACACCGGCGGCCATCAGTGACATGCTGGACGCACAGACACTGGCCTGAGACGTGGATCCGTTGGATTCCATGGTCTCGGATACGCAGCGGATGGCATACGGAAACACTTCTTCGCTCGGAAGCACCGGAAGAAGCGCACGTTCTGCCAGAGCGCCGTGACCGATCTCACGTCTGCCCGGACCTCTGGAAACTTTTGTCTCTCCGACCGAATAGGACGGGAAATTATACTGATGAAGGTATCTTTTGGACTTGATGTCCACATCGAGCCCTTCCAGCCTCTGTACTTCAGACAACGGCGCAAGTGTGGTAATATCAAGGATCTGCGTCTGTCCTCTGGTAAACATGGCGGAACCGTGAACGCGGGGAAGAAGATCAACTTCCGCGGAAAGGGGACGGATTTCCGTAATCTGACGGCCGTCCGGTCTCTTATGATCTTTCAGGATCATCTTGCGGACCGTTTTCTTTTCGTACTGGTACATGGCTTCTCCCAGGAGGGAAAGCCATTCTTCATGATCTGCAAATTTCTCCCTGCAGCGTTCCGTCAGTTCATCAACGGCTTTTTCACGTGTCTGCTTATCATCGGTGAAAACCGCCTTTTCCATTTCATCGGACGGGATCACTTCTTTAATGGCAGCAAACAAATCTTCCGGGATGGCACAGGACTCATAGGCACGTTTCGGCTTGCCCGTTTCCTGTACGATCTGATTGATGAAACCGATCAGCTGTTTATTTACTTTATCTCCTTCAAAGATCGCATCGATCATGGTCTGCTCGGGGACTTCATTTGCACCGGCTTCGATCATGATAACTTTTTCTGAAGTGCTGGCAACCGTAAGTGCCAGATCCGATACTTTTTTCTGTGCATTGGTGGGGTTGATGACAAAATTCCCGTCGATCAGGCCTACCTGCGTCATGGCACAGGGACCGTCAAAAGGAATATCGGAAATGGAAACCGCTATCGCCGTACCGATCATTGCCGTTAATTCCGGGCTGCAGTCCGGGTCAACACACATGACCAGATTGTCCAGCGTAACATCATTCCGGTAATCCTTCGGGAACAGAGGCCTCATGGGACGGTCAATGACCCGATCCGTCAGGATGGCATTTTCACTTGCTTTTCCCTCTCTTTTATTGAAGCCGCCCGGAATTTTTCCGACAGAATACTGTCTTTCCTCGTATTCCACGGAAAGCGGGAAAAAGTCCACGCCCTCTCTTGGTTCCTTGCTGGTGGTTGCCGTACAGAGAACGACCGTATCTCCGTAATGAAGCAATGCCGCGCCGTTAGCCTGCGCCGCTACTCTGCCGATTTCAACTTTCAGTTCTCTTCCTGCCAGATCCATGGTATATGTCTTAAATTCTTTGCTCATCTCTTCTCCTCTTCTTTTCTTCTTTGCTTCCTCTTATCCTAAAAACAAGGGTGGAAATATATTCCACCCTGTGTCTGCGGTAAAAATATTTTACTTTCTGAGTCCCAGTTTATCAATCAGGGAACGATAACTTTCCAGATTAGAATCCTTCAGATAATTCAGTAAGCCTCTTCTGTGTCCGACCATCATCAGCAAACCTCTTCTGGAATGATGATCTTTGGGATTTTTCTGAAGATGATCCGTAAGTTCCGTAATCCTCTCCGTCAAAATGGCGATCTGTACTTCCGGTGATCCCGTATCCCCTTCTTTTCTGCCGTATGTGCCGATGATCTCGGCCTTTTTCTCTTTTGAAATCATAATTCTCTCCTTATTTTTACTTACCGTAAACTGTGAAACCGGTCGGAGTGCTCCGGATACAAAGTCTCGGCGTCTAAAAGGCACGCAGTAACGTGCCCGGTTACTGAGCAATCATAGCACAAGGGATTTCTTTCGTCAATGAAAAAAGGCCAAATCCAAAAGGCCTATCAAAACACCTGTTCCATAGAGCAGGATCAAAACCAGGACTGCCTGTTTCTTATTCCGGCAGGTACGAAGAAGAACCAGCGGGCCGATGCCGGCTCCCGTACAAAGTCCCGCAAGGAGTCCCGGAAAACCCAGCTGGCCGGCCGCAAACATCTGGGTAATAAGAACAGATGCCGCACAGTTCGGGATCATGCCCACAAGCCCCGCTGCAAAAACCTGCAGAACCCCGGAGGCATTTAAAAACCGGGAAAGGTTCTCTGTCCCTGCCGCTGTCATAATGATATTCAGAAGAAAAGTAAAGATCAGGATAAAAAAGAAAATATGCAGCGTATGCCTTAAAGCAGCCTGCAGGATCCCCTCTTCCTCCTTATGTTCATGACAGTCTATTTCTTCTATTTTCCCCTGATAGCCGCCGTGTATGGAAGCCGGCAGAAATTTTCTGAAAACATTATCAATTAAAAATCCGCATAACGATGCCGCGATCAATTTTATGATAAGAAGCTTCAGTATGACCGGCCAGAGTTTCGGTTCCGAGATCAGGACAGGGATCGCCTCATCCGACGTTGCTACGAAAACGGAAATCAAAGTCCCGACCGTGATTACATTGCTGGCATACAGATCCGCCGCCATGGCCGAAAATCCGCACTGCGGAACAAGGCCGAGAAACGCACCGGCCAGAAAGCCTGTTTTTCCTCCGCCCGCAAGGACTCTTTCCATGGAAGCCGAATGTCTGTGCTCCACATATTCGATCAGGAGATATGCGGCGAACAGGAACGGAAGCATTTTTAAGCCATCCGCCAAGGTATCTTTTATAACTGAAATCAGCATCTGACTATTTCCTTCCTATCGTTTCCAGATCCTTCGCTATCTGTTTCTTTAATTCTTCCATTGAGGAAAATTTCATTTCCGGACGTATAAATCCGAGGAAAGAAATTCTGACATTCCCGCCGTACAGGTCCTCCGAAAAATCCGTCAGGAAGGTTTCTATCCTTATCTGATGGCAGAGAACATCTTTTTCCACGCTTGGATTTTTTCCGATATTTGTGATCCCCTGAAAAACCCGTTCTGATTCATTTCCGTTTTTATCGAGAAACCGGACTTTCGTCCGGTAAACACCCTGTCTGGGAAGAAAAACCCCTTCGGGAGGCAGGATGTTGATGGTCGGATATCCGAGTATTTTTTTCCCGATCTGATTCCCGCTGATGACCGTTCCTTCCAGGGAATAACATTCCCCCAGCAGGGCATTTGCCTTTTCAATGTTTCCCTTTGAAAGTTCCTCCCGGATAAAGCTCGAGCTGATGTCTCTTCCGGAATCTTTTTCTTTTCCGATAATTACCGCTGTAAACCCGTATTTTCTGCCAAGTTCCGTAAGTACTTCGGCGTTTCCGCTTCTGCCTCTTCCGAAGGCACAGTCCGTCCCGGCGACAACAGCCTTCATATTCATCTGCCCGATCAGGATGTTTTTAACAAAATCTTCCGCTTCCATCCCGGCCGTCTGTTCCGTGAAAGGATACTCGACCACATAGTCGATCCCGGCCTCTGTAAATTTTCTCAGTTTTTCCCGATCGGTAGTGATCAGAAGATTTGTTTTTCCTGACAGGATCTCCATAGGCGGCTTCTGAAAGGTAAAAACGGCAGTCCGCAGATTTTGTTCTGCCGCGACCCTTTTCATGGTTTCCATGATTTTCCTGTGTCCCCTGTGTTCTCCGTCAAACTTTCCGATTGAAACTGCTGTAGGTTCAGAAATGAAAAAATCCATTTTACAGATCAATTCCATTAATTTTTCTGTCCCCTCTCGTAAAACATTTTAACGATTTTACAGATCCCGCCTTCCGTTTCCTGATAAAGGCCGATCAATATGCCGGTACTGTCATACATCCGTACCATGACTCCGGGGTTTTCCGCATAATCCCTGAGAAGTTCTTTTTCAACCGGATTTCCGTTATGAAGGAATCGATCGGCTTCCGGGTTCGCATGAACAGCCGGATAGTCCAAAAGACATTCCTCCATGGAAACCGGAAGGGATCCGGCTTTTCCGGATAGAACAGCCTCTTCCAGTTCTGAAAGCCGGTGTGAATTTTCAAGATTGAATTTTCCGACCCTGGTCCGAATAAGACTTTCCATACAGCCGCCGCACAAAAGATCGTTTCCGATGTCATGGCAAAGGGTACGGATATAGGTTCCCCTGGAACAATCCACCGTCATGGTGACTCTCGGAAGATCCAACGATTCTATCCGGATATCATTTATTATTACGCGGCGGCTTTTCCGTTCCACCACGATCCCTTTCCGGGCCAGATCTACCAGCTTTTTCCCGTTCACCTTCAGAGCAGAATACATGGGCGGAACCTGTTCATAATCCCCTATATACTTCCGAACGGCCTCCCGTACTTCCTGCTCTGAGACCTCAACAGGGCTTTGTCTCAGTATTTTTCCTCCGGCATCCTGTGTATCCGTTACAATCCCCAGAAGAAGGACCGCACGGTAAGTTTTGCTGCAGTCCGTCAGATATGCACAGAGTTTTGTTGCTCTGCCGAGACAGACGGGCAATACCCCCTCCGCATCCGGATCCAGCGTTCCCGTATGCCCCGCTTTGCGTGTTTTGAAAATACCTCTCATTTTCGCGACCACGTCATGAGAGGTATATCCTTTTTCTTTATATACGCTGATGATTCCGTCGATATGATTTCCTTCAGGACTGTTCATTCTTTTTTGTGTTTTCCGCTATTTTTATCTGTTCATCAATCCGTTCGGCCAATGCATTGATGATGTCATGCACCTGCCCGTTCATGGTACAGCCCGCAGCATGGGTATGACCTCCGCCATTATAATAGGAGGCAATGGAAGCAACATCGACAATATAATTGGAACGCATGCTGACTTTCCATTCCGACACACCTGTTTCGTAAATAAATACCGCGCATTCTATTCCTTCGGTAAGGCGGAGCTGGTCAATAATGCCGTCCAGATCCTTTCCGTCCACTTCATAAAAATCCATTTCCTTTTTGGTGATCGATGTAAAAACACATTTTCCGTCCATAAAAAGAATACTTTCCAGAAGCGCCCGTCCGAGGATCTGATTCTGCAGATAGGTTTTCTGATAGAAGGTACGGTCAATGATCCCGCCGAAATCGATCCCGGTTTTCATGAGCTTTCCGGCTATTTCCATGGTCCTGTCCGATGTGGACGAATACTTGAATACACCGGAATCATTGATAATTCCGGTATAAAGACACGCTGCGATTTCCTTTGTAACTCTGTCAGGATCCAGAAAGGAATAGAGAACTTCACAGGTAGAACTGGATTGCGGTTCGCAGAACGTAGTCCCGGCAAAACCCGGATTTGTGATATGATGATCCATATTAAACGTTTCTTTTGCGGCTTCAAACATGTCTGCAAAACCACCCAGCCGTTCCCGGTCGGAACAATCCAGTGCAACAGCAAGATCAAATTTTTTTGACGGATCCGGCTCTGTAAAAATCCGGTCGAAGCCCTTCAAAAAAGAATACTTGCATGAAGGCGCTTCCAAAAAGACTTCTGCGTCCTTTTCCGGATATGTGTTCTGCAGGTAATTATACAATCCAAGTGTGGATCCCACACAGTCCCCGTCCGGACGAATATGACCCAGAATAAGGATCGTATCCGCCCTTTCGATTTTTTCTTTCAATATTCCGTTCATTTTTCCTGTTCTTCCTTCGGGGATGCTTCCGTGCCGTCTTCTTCATTGATGGTATGAATCAGCCGGTCTATATGATCCCCGTATTCCAGCGACCTGTCAACGACAAATCTGAGTTCCGGCGTAATCCTTAAATTTACGGTATGTGCCAGTTCCCGGCGGATAAACCCCATTGCAGAATTTAAGCCTTCCAGTGTCTTTTTTTCCGCTTCTTCACCGCCGAGTACGCTGATATATACGGTACAGTATTTTAAATCTGCCGTCACTCTGGCATCCGTCACGCTTGTCAGGGGAGAGATCCTCGGATCCTTGATCCCGTTCTGTATGACGGAAGAAATTTCTTTTCTTACTTCGGAATTTATTCTTGTATTTTTGATGCTTCCCTTTTTCATATGATCATTTCCTCGGAACCTCAACCATGATATACGCTTCCACCGTATCAAGTTCTGCAATGTCATTAAATCCGTCAAATACAAGTCCGCACTCATAGCCGGCCGCAACTTCCTTGACATCATCCTTAAACCGCTTGATCGAAGCAACACTTCCCTCGAAGATCTGTTCCTCTCCGCGTTTGATTCTTGCCTTGCACCCTCTCTGGAGTTTCCCGTCCAGCACATAGGAGCCGGCGATGTTTCCGACACCGGAAGCCTTGAAGATCTGGCGGATCTCCGCATGTCCCGTAACAAGCTCCTGATAGACCGGTGCAAGCATTCCCTTCATTGCAGCTTCCACATCATCAATTGCCTGATAAATAACCTTGTAGAGACGGATATCCACCTTCTCGTGATCGGCTGTTGATTTAGCTGTGGCATCGGGTCTTACATTGAAGCCGATGATAATGGCATTGGATGCCGCCGCAAGATCCACATCGGATTCATTGATCGCACCGACACCGCTGTGTATGACTTTCACCTGCACTTCATCATTGGCAATTTTGGTCAGGGACTGGTTCACCGCTTCCACAGATCCCTGCACATCCGCCTTCACAATGACCGGAAGTTCCTTTACATTTCCGGCTTTGATCTGATCCATCAGATTATCCAGTGACAGCTTTGCCTTGGTATCTGCGATCAGCTTGTTCTTTCCTTCCGTAATAAAGGTTGCAGCAAATTCTTTTGCTTCTCTTTCGTTATCCTTGGCAACAAAGATTTCCCCGGCATTCGGAACATTATCCAGTCCCAGGATCTGAACGGGAGTGGAAGGGAATGCTTCCTTGACCCGGGCTCCCTTTTCATTCAGCATGGCACGGATCTTTCCGAAGCAGGCCCCGCAGGCTGCAAAATCTCCGACCTTCAATGTGCCTTTCTGAATCAGCACCGTGGCAACAGGTCCCCGTCCTTTATCCAGTTCCGCCTCAATGACAAGTCCTCTGGCATTTCGGTCCGGATTAGCCTTGAGCTCCTTTACATCCGCTGTAAGAAGGATCATTTCCAGAAGATTCTGGATCCCTTCTCCTGTTTTTGCAGAAACACAGCAGAACGTAGTCTGACCTCCCCATTCTTCGGGAATCAGTTCATATTCCGTAAGTTCCTGTTTCACACGATCCACATTTGCATTGGGTTTATCTACCTTGTTGATGGCAACGATGATCTCTACTCCCGCAGCTTTTGCATGATTGATTGCCTCTATCGTCTGCGGCATTACGCCGTCATCGGCCGCTACCACCAGAACGGCGATATCGGTTGCCTGGGCACCTCTCATACGCATTGCCGTAAATGCCTCATGGCCGGGAGTATCCAGGAACGTGATCTCTCTCCCGTTGATCTTCACCATATAGGCTCCGATGTGCTGTGTAATTCCGCCGGCTTCATGGCTCGTTACATTTGTTTTCCGGATTGCATCCAGCAAAGAAGTTTTGCCGTGGTCAACATGCCCCATCACACATACAACAGGCGGACGGGAAACCAGGGTGGACGGATCATCCTCTTCCTCCTTCAAAAGTTCCGCAATCACATCAACTTTCTTTTCCTTAACCGCGATAATGTCATATTCCAACGCAAGTTCTTCCACCTGCTCAAAGGAAAGCTCCGAATTGATCGTATACATTTCGCCTTTTTTAAAGAGTTTTCCGATGATATCCGAAGAATTCAGTTTTATCTTTTTGGCAAGATCCTTAATCGTGATGGTATCGGGGATAATGATCTCCTTGATATCCTCTTCGATTTTTTCTTCCCGCGGCTTTTCGGGCATGATGAACGGATGACGCGAGACCTTTCCGGTCCGCATCCTCACACCGTCTTCCGTCCGAAGCCGTTTCTGATTTCTGTCTTTAAAGTTATTTTTACTCGGCCTGCTGCGGGACGTTTTCTTAACAAGAGGTCCATCCGTTGTCTTGCCGTTTGAAGCTCCGGTTCCCGGTCTGCCGGCAAAACCGCCGCCGGGTCTTCCCTGATACGTTCCGCCGGGTCTTCCCTGGTACGTTCCGCCGGGTCTTCCCTGGTACGTGCCGCCGGGTCTTCCCTGGTACGTTCCGCCGGGTCTTCCCTGATACGTGCCGCCGGGTCTTCCCTGGTACGTGCCGCCCGGTCTTCCCTGATACGTGCCGCCCGGTCTTCCCTGATACGTGCCGCCCGGTCTTCCCTGGTACGTGCCGCCCGGTCTTCCCTGATACGTGCCGCCGGTACGGTCCGCAGACGGTGCGCCGGTGCCGCCGGGCCTTCCCTGGTATGTGCCGCCGGTACGGTTCTGGTAATTTCCGCTGCCGGTACGGTTCGGATAATTCCCGCTTCCGGTACGATTCGGATAACTTCCGCTTCCGGTACGATTCGGATAACTTCCGCTGCCGGTACGGTTCTGGTAATTTCCGCCGCCGGTACGGTTCTGATAATTTCCGCTGCCGGTACGGTTCTGGTAATTTCCGCTGCCGGTACGGTTCTGATAACTTCCGCTGCCGGTACGGTTCTGAGATGCAGCGCCGGTACGTTCTGAAGATGCTGCCCCGGTACGTTCCGAAGATGCTGCCCCGGTACGTTCCGAAGATGCTCCCTCGGCACGGGGTGCAGGGGTGCCTTCCGCGCGGGGTACAGATGTTTCCGCCGGGTGAGTTCCGTTTTCTGTACCGTTATTCCCCCGGGCGGTGTCTGTTTCAGAATGCTGTTTTGTATCTCCGGTATGTTCCGGATTCACAGCATTCTGCACTTTTTCCACATGTTCCGGTGCCTTTGGCGTTTCAGCCGGCTTGTTGTTTTCTGCCGGATGTCCCCCCTGTTCCTTCATCACATCCGGAGTTTTTTTTGCAGACAACTCATCCTTTGAAACTTCGGGTTTTCCCTGTATCGTATCCGTATGCGTTTCCTCCGGTTTCACCACATTAAAAGTGCGTCCGCCGACAGGAGCCTGTTTGAGCGGACTCTGTCGGAATCCACGGATCTGTTGGGCATTCTGCGGACGAAATACTGCAGTAAATTTCTTTTTTTTCGGCTGATTCTGAGAAACGTTCTGTCCCGATGCATCAGCCTCTGCACTCTCTCTCCGGACTTCTGCATCTGTCTGAACCGGATTCCTGTGCGGGGCACCGGAAGAAAGATTTTTTCTGATCAGACTGACCTCCTCGTCCGAAATACTGGACATGGCCGATTTAATAATCCCCTTCTCTGCCAGAAAAGAAATCAGATCCTTGTTTTGTTTTCCTATTTCTTTTGATAAATCATTAACTCTCAATCCTCTTTACCTCCGCTTTGCTGAATCAGCCTTATGACAGTATTGGATAACCCGTCATCGCTCAGTGCAACCGCAGTCCGCATTTCCCTGCCGATCGCGTGTCCAAGTTCTTCCTTTGTTGAAAAAATATAAAATGGCACATGATAAAAGGAACACTTATCGGAAAACTTTTTTTTGGTATTGTCCGAAGAATCTCCGGCAATAATAACGACTTTGGCTTTCCCGGAACGGATGAGGTTCTCAGCCTCAAATTCTCCCGCAGAAACCTTTCCCGCTTTCCGTGCGATTCCTATCATATTCAGAACAGGGTCATTTTTCGGCAAGGTTATCCATCTCCTTTGCCAGACGATCATATATGTCCTTTGAAATTTCCTCCCGGAAAGAACGGTCAAGGCTTTTCGTCTTCCATGCTTTCCGGATACACTCCGGATCTCTGCAGACATACGCCCCTCGTCCGCTTTTCTTCCCTCCGGAATCAGGGATTATTTCTCCCTCCGGTGTTCTGACGATCCGTATCAGATCCTTCTTGGGCTTATTCATTCCGCAGCCGATGCAGGTACGGAGCGGTTCTTTTCTTTCCTTCAAACTTTATTCTCCGTTTCCGTGTTTTCGGCAGTATCTGTCTCTTTCTGTTCTTCCGGGTTATTTTCTTCTTCCGGGTTATTTACCTCTTCCGGGTTGTTTTCTTCTTCCGGGTTATTTACCTCTTCCGGGTTATTTACCTCTTCCGGATTATTTTCTTCTTCCAGGTTCGCGGTACCATCCGGCTGATAGTCAATTCCGAGTTCATCAAACAGGCCCAGATCTCTTGCCTGGGTCTCACTCTTGATGTCGATCTTGAATCCGGTCAGCTTCGCGGCAAGTCTCGCATTCTGTCCTTCCTTGCCGATTGCCAGTGAAAGCTGATAATCCGGAACGATCACCTGTGCTTCTTTTTCTTCTTCATCCGCAACGACGCAGATGACTTTTGCCGGACTCAGCGCATTTTCTATCAGATAAGCCGGGTTATCGTCCCAGCAGATGATATCGATTTTTTCTCCGTGCAGTTCATCCACAACCGCATTTACACGGGAACCGTTCAAACCGACACAGGCACCGACGGGATCCACATTCTGGTCATTGGAAAACACCGCCATTTTGGTACGTGAACCGGCTTCTCTTGCAATTGCCCGAATTTCGACCACCCCGTCGTGAACTTCGGATACTTCGGATTCAAACAAACGTTTCACAAGCTCCGGATGCGTCCGCGAAACGGAAATATGCGGTCCCCTCGGGGTATCTCTTACTTCCAGCACATAGACTTTCATTCTTTCGCCCGGGCGAAGTGTTTCTCCCTTCACCTGTTCGTTTTCACTCAGAATGGCATCACAGCGTCCCAGATTGATGGAAACATTTCTTCCGATGAAGCGGGAAACAACTCCGGTTGTAATATCCTTTTCCTTTGAAAAGTATTCATTATAAATTACTCTGCGTTCTTCTTCACGGATTTTCTGAAGAATTACATTTTTGGCAACTCCCGCTGCAATCCGCCCGAATTCCCTTGACTCCACCCTGAAAGGAACAATATCACCGACTTCATATTTGGGTTCTTTCATCTTGGCTTCCGGAAGAGCAATCAGAGTCGATTTATCGATCTCTGTCGGGTAATCCGGCATTTTTTCCACTACGGTTTTATTTTGTATGATGGTGAATCCGCATGTATCCGGATTCACATCCACAAGGATATTGTCCGAAGTACCGAACGCGTTCTTACAGGCACTGAGCAGCGAATTCCGGATTGCTTCCAGCAAAGATTCCTTACTGATGTTCTTCTCTTTTTCAAGCATTTCTATTGCTGTTTTCAGTTCGTTGCCCGTCTCAACGGGCTCCTTGTTCAGCTTTTTCATTTTTCCTTTTCTCCTTTAAGATTATCTGACAAACCGGATTCCAGAAATCCGGGGGAACTTACTTCCAGAATATAGCTTTCACTGATGAAGTCTTCCTTGTCAAGCCACTTGGAAACCTTGCGGCTGATGTCGGCGCAGTCATCCACTCCTATCCCGCCCTGCTTATCACAATAGGCTCTGAGATACCATGTTCCGTTTTCCTTTACAAACTCCACATTTACAATTTCAAAATCCATTGTATCCTGAAGCGTCTCCAGAAATTTTGTGGTTCTCTTAACGTATGTATCCTGTTTTGCCATAAGATGAACACCTCTTTCTGTACTCATAAAAAATGTGGACCGTTTTCGGTCCACATCTTCAAGCATAACTAACATTGAAAGTATACCACCCGGTTCCCGTGAATGCAACCGTTTTTTTACCGCCGGGCTGTCTTCAGCAAATTTCTCCGTTGATGCAGATCGACCCGAGAGGACGGATAAACATCCGATAAGCATTTCCCTTCCCGGTATAACGGTCCATGTAAAAAATATACTCGTCCACCAGTTCATTCGGAATAAGCGCCATGATGACACCGGCGAATCCGCCGCCGTGTACACGGCAGGCGCCGCATTGTTTCCGCGCAAGAAAAAGTTCGGTAAGGGCAAGAAAAATGCTGATCCCCTGTTCCTCCGGTTCCCGCGTGGTATAACAATTCTGCAGATACTTCCAGGAGGAATTGCCGCTTTCCGTGATATTCTTTAAAAAGGTATTGAAGTCTCCCTTTTCAAGAGCCTCCACCTCTGCATCCACACGCCTGTTTTCCTCAAAGAAATGAAAGGAACGCATAACAGCACGGTCTCCGGTCACCTGCCGGATCTCGTTCAGATGATCCAGCACATCCTGTTCGGAGATATCGGCAAGAAATTCTTTTTTGAAAAAACCTGCAACGGACCGCATTTCATCCGGTATGGAGGAATAATCTTCCGTCAGATCCGCATGCCCTTTCCCCGTCTGGACAATGATCAGGCTGTGCGCCGCGCCTGCAAAATCAAAATTGATCTTTTTGACAGATGGTTCGGCGGGATTCTTAAAGTCTATCGTGATCAGTCCCCCTACCGCACAGCACATCTGGTCCAGAAGACCGCTTCCTTTATTCCAGTATTTGTTTTCCGCATATTTGCCGATCTGTGCATACTCTGTTTTTTCCATTGTACCGCTGTTGAACATGGTATTCAGGATCTGACAGATCAGTGTCTCAAACGCCGCGGAGGAGCTTACCCCCGCGCTTGATATCACATTGCTTGTAATATAAGCGTCAAAACCGCCTGTACGGTATCCGTTTTCCCGGAAGCCTTTCAGAATCCCTTTCAGGAGTTCAGCGGTTCCGGCATGTTTGGGGCCGGGTTCAATCTCATTCAGGTCAACGGTGAATTTCTGCTGAAATGTCTCACTCAGGATATGGATGCAATTGCTGTCATTGACGGCTGCCGCCGCAATACAGTCCAGGTTGATGCTGCCTCCGATCACTTTCCCGTGATTGTGATCCGTGTGATTTCCGGATATTTCCGTACGGCCCGGAGATGAAAAAAGAAGAAAGTCTTCGTCCCGGGGATAGGTTTCTGTAAAACCGTCAATTACATGATCATATCTTTCCGTTTGAAATTCCAGGCTGTCTTTTCCGTACAGCTTTGAAAATAATTCGATTCCCTTTTCCGAACGGATCATTTGTCTGGCATCGGCAGCATTCATGTTGTTTTTCTCTCCTCTTATCCCATTTCTTCCTGATGGTTCTCTTTGCTTCGGTTTATCCTTTTTCTTTTTAATGGATTTCTTTGCTTCGGTTTATTCTTTTTCTTCCTGATGAATCTCTTTGCTTCGGTTTATCCTTTTTCTTCTTAATGGTTCTCTTTGCTTCGGTTTATTCTTTTTCTTCTTAATGGTTCTCTTTGCTTCGGTTTGTCCTTTTTCTTCCTGATGAATCTCTGCTCTGTCGTCACTTCTTCGTGTATAAAAAAATCCGAACCCTGAGGTCCGGATTTATTCTAACATATTTATTTATTTTTTGACAATACAACCAGAATGTCGTTGCTTCGTTTGATAAAAGCCGCCATACGGTCTGCCGGCAGGCTCCCGTGCTGAATCCGTGCAAGATCATAGAGCTGTTCACAAATCTCTTTTGTAAGGGAAGAAGATTTCTTTGCGGTTTTTGTTCCTTTCCCGGTTTCTTCCTTTTTTTCTTCCTTTGGCTGTACTGCCGCAGCCTCTTTGTGTTCTTCCTTTTGTCCTTCTTTTGATTCTTCCTTGAGCTCTTCTTTCTCTTCTTTGAGCTCTTCTTTATTTTCTTCTTTAATTGTATCTTTGTCCGTGCCTTCCTTTTCCTTCTTCTCAGCGTCCTTTCCCTTTGCCGGTTCCTTCACTTCAACTTTGCTCTTCAGGAAACGAACAAGCGGATGCTTTGTATTCAGGACCAGGGTTTCCCCCTCCGACCCGAACATGGAAGGATCCATGCCCGCCATTCCGTATTGTTTCATCATATCCTGCATCCGGTGCGTTTCTTCGGATATGGTCAGAATGGAAGCAGTATTCTCGTCCTTCAGAGATTCCAGCTTGACGGAGAGATGATCATTTCCAATGGCTTTTTTGACTGCGCTGACAAGCGCCTCTTCTTTCTTTTTCTCTTCTTCGTTTTCTGTTTTTTCTCCCGTTTCCTTAAATGCTTCGTTCAGGTCCGCATCAATCCGTAAAAACTTCAGGTCCTTGTTCTTCTGCTCCAGATGCGTAACAAACGGAACATCTATTGCATTCGGAAGTACCACTGCATCGATCTTCTGTTCACGGAACATACGGATATACTGACTCTGTTCTTTTTCATCCGTCACATAGAAAATCCTGTCTTTGAATTTTTCCTCGTTTTCCTTCAGGCAATCCTTAAGAGTAAGATATTTTTTATCAATATTTTTAAAGAGGATCGTATCATTCATCTTCTCTTCAAACTTATCGTTCTTTAAGCAGCCGAATTTAACGAAAGGTGCAATATCATCCCAGTATTTCTCATAACTTTCCCGGTCGGTTTTTTCCATCCCGATCAGTTTTTCGGCAACCTTTTTCGTGATATAATCCTGTATCTTCTGAACAAATCCGTCATTCTGCAGCTGGCTTCTGGAAACATTCAAGGGAATATCGGGACAGTCGATCACACCTTTCAGAAGCATCAGGAATTCCGGAATTACTTCCTTAATGTTATCGGCAATGAAAACCTGGTTGTTGTACAGCTTTATTTTCCCTTCGATCGATTCGTATTCATAATTGATCTTCGGGAAATAAAGAATCCCTTTCAGATTAAAAGGATAATCCATGTTCAGGTGGATCCAGAACAACGGCTCACGATAATCCATGAATACCTTATGATAAAACTCCTTATACTCTTCTTCCTTACATTCATTCGGGGCCTTGGTCCAAAGCGGATGAATGTCATTCAGCATGACCGGACGTTTCCTGATCTTGTATTTTTCAGTGGAAGGAGAAACTTCAACTTTTTCGGTTGTGCCGTCATCCTTCTTTTGGTCTTCATATTTTGCAGGTTCCACCACCGTTTCCAGAACGGTATCTGTATCCTTTAAATCTGCTTTTTCAATGGTTTCGGACGCATCGCCGACATCCTCATCGTCCAGGTAGATCGGGATGGGCATGAAGCTGCAGTATTTGTTCAATACTTCCCGTGCACGGAATTCATTTGCAAACTCCGTGCTTGCTTCATTCAGATAGAGGGTGATCGTTGTTCCGCGGTCTGTTTTGGTGCCCTCGGTCATGGTGTACTCGGTTCCGCCCTCCGACTCCCAGCAAACCGCTTTTGCATCCTTCTGATAGGACAGCGTATCAATCACGACTTTATCCGCGACCATGAATGCGGAATAAAAGCCAAGTCCGAAATGGCCGATGATCTGGTCATCGTTTGTCTTGTCCTTATATTTGGAAAGAAAATCCTGCGCGCCGGAAAAAGCAATATCGTTGATGTATTTCTCAACCTCTTCTTCGGTCATCCCTATGCCGTTATCGGTAAAGGACAAGGTCTTGTTTTTGGCGCTGCATTTCACCTTTATTTCGTATTTCTCCTCTTTCGGTTCCGTATATTCCCCGATCAGAGCCAGTTTTTTCAGCTTTGTAACGGCATCACATCCGTTTGAGATCATTTCTCTCACAAAAATGTCATGATCCGAATAAAGCCATTTTTTGATAATCGGAAAAATATTCTCACTGTTAATTGATAAAGTTCCCTTTTTTTCTGCCATATTTACACCCGCCTCTTCAAAAATATAAACATTAGTCAGCTCCGCTGACTTTCCCAAATGCGACTCACGAATCGCTTCGCGATTTGTTCGTTAAACATTAGTCAGCTCCGCTGA